>Ga0209092_10000186_pt1 | contig 58612 bp, 84 predicted proteins | sample FraStrMetagenome_FD_187446 | JGI IMG/M metagenome (GOLD analysis project Ga0209092, IMG submission 187446) | Marine eukaryotic phytoplankton communities from Arctic Ocean - Fram Strait ARC3M Metagenome (SPAdes) (version 2) | ecosystem: Environmental > Aquatic > Marine > Oceanic | place: Fram...
CTGAGTGGTGTCATAGTACCATGCACCAGCACCACCCAGAGCTAAAAGAATCATTCCTACATATACGAAAGAAGGCATAAGATTACTAGACTAAGACTTACTCGTCTTCGTCATCATCCTCGTCTTCGTCATCAGCTTTTTTCTTCTTTGCTTTTGGCGATTCGTCTTCGTCATCTTCTTCATCTTCGTCTTCATCTTCGTCAGCTTCTTTTGCTTCCATCATTTCGATGTACTTTTCTTCAAGCTTAAGTTGAATACGAGTTTGAATTTCTTCTCCGAACGCTTCTTTCATTTCAAGCGGACGACCTGCCATTGCTTCTGCAACTATTTTTTCTAAAGACATGTTAATCTCCTTTATGTTATTTGATATTGTATTCTATTTATAATTATCCGTACATCTTAGCTTGAGTTGCAGCACCAACAATACCGTCTGCTACTAAGCCATTAAGTTTTTGCCACTTTTTAACAGATGTTTGTGTACCAAAACCAAAGTCACCATCTGCTGATATGCCGAGAGCTTTTTGCATTTTTGCTACATCGTCACCCTTCATACCTTTACGGAGTGTTCTTGAACCGCTTGATTTAGTTGGTGCTTTTGGAATATCCTTACCACCAAGAATAGCTTTAGCAGCTTTGTAACGTTTATTGCGATCTTCTAATCCAATAGTACCACCATTAATTTTCTTAGTTAGTCCTAAGTTATCGTCTGCATCTGCAAAACGTTCTAATTTGTTTGTTGCCCAAAACCAGCAAGCTGATTCAATCGCGCCCTTAGGAGTAGCTACGTATTCTGCTGCTTCTTCTGCTGACATTCCGACTGACTTTCCAAATGCTGTATAATTATTCCGGCCTGTAAGTTGCTTAATGCCACGACCCCTAAATCTCCACCCATCACCGGCATCGGTATTACCGAGTGCGCCTCGTTTAGAGCGGAATTCATCTTGGTAGACGTAGTTTGCAATCTCTTTAGGATTGCGCGCATAATCTTTCGCATTTCTTTTTCCTTTTCCAAAATAACGACCAAACACTGAGTTAAGTGCTTTTTCGCTATAGTTTAAATTCTCTTCAAGACGCGTAAAGTCAGCTGATTCGTGAGCACATTGTGCCATAAATCCTGCAATGCGGTTAGGTGTATTAATTTCATATTCTTCAAATAATACTACTGCTGCATCAAACCATGCTTGTGTATCTTTATTACGTGGAATCATCGCGCCGAATTGTTCTAAAGTAATCATTTTGTAGGTACTCCTATTACATCTCTTAATCTTTTCTTCTTGTCAGATTTATTTCCTGACGTCCACTTCTTCTGTGCTGCTTTAGACATATGACCTGCGTCCATACCAGCAATACCGCCAGCACCAACAGAGTTAGCAGCCGGCTCTTCTTCTAGACTAGGTTTAGTATTAATCTTTTTTCTGAAAGACGATAAATCTTTTTTAGCAGTGTTTGCTCTTTTCTTGGCAGCATCGGCATCTTTTACGTTTTGAGAGTGAACTTTATCTACGTCGTGCCCTTGCTTTGCAAGATTTTGTTTTAGTCTTGCTCTGCCAAAAGCTTCTTTAATTTCTTCATTTAAAGCCTTGACATCTGCGTTTTCTTTGATATAATTGACATATCGGTCATTAAATAATAATAAGCTTTCTTCAAGTTGTTCATCAGTTAAATCTTCATTAAGTATTGATTCATCACTGAATGCATTATACTCTTTAATTAGGAATAGAGCAGCAGCATAACTGGCTAGTTTAGAACCACCACCAGGAACCTTTGCTAACAACTTCTTAATATTAGTAACCATAACATCAAAGACACCAAATGCTTTCTTTTGAGTAGCATCTCTGTCTTTTTTCTTAATTAGTACATTACCTTTATCATCAATAATACCTTGCTTAAATGCATCCCACTTATTAAATGGGGTAGCTAATCTGCGTATAAACTGATAGACTAAAAATAGATCGACGATCATTGCGTCATATTCCTTCGAGTAATTCTTTTATAATGCCGTCTGAATCAATATTATCTATGCTCAATGCAACATCATCGTATTGGATGATAAGAGGCATGTAGTTCAAATATTCCACAAAAGGCTTTAAACAATCATGAAACTCGTGAAGCTTCATAAAGAGCATGTTAGTTGCTTCCGGACCAAATACGTTGTAGATAATGATAAGATGATTCAAAATCAACCTTTCCTTTAAGTCTCCATCCTGTCGGTACCTACCAAATAATTTGCGCAGGTACTGGAATCGCTTTAAGTCCTCTTGAAACTCAGATATATCAGAGCATTGAGGATTATCATAATGTTTTGATGCAAACAACAGAAAGGTTGATTCTGTTAATATCATATTATATATCTTCTTTTAATTTATGCGTCAGCTACAATAGCGTCTTCAACTGCAGTATCACCAGTAACACCCAAGTCGCCAGCAGCAACTGCGGTTACTTTCATTGGTACTAAACATTCAGCGTGGTGTCTTCCACCTGCTGTATGATATAACCACCAACCTGGACCAGTAAGACCCTTAGCGCGGTTAGCAGGAATGCCAGCCTCTGTAAGGTCGACGAAGATTGCATTGTCGCGATCGTTTGATTTGTTTGTGTTAGTCGCAGCATCTTCTAACCAAGTTGGTACTGAAGCTAGTGCGTCTGTTTTTCCCCATAGTGCCATTGTTGTTCTCCTAATTAACGGGTTTATTAAATCTATTTATAAGCTTTTATGCGGTTCCATTTGCCTTAGCATCGGTTCCATTTTTAGCGTCTCGTTGTTTCTTTTTGAGATCTGTAACACGCTGTTTGGCAGCTGTGATTCTTTCTCTATCTGCTGCTTTCTTTTCTGCAGCATCTGCTTTCTTTTCTGCAGCATCTGCTCTGCCTGAAGCTGAAACTCTATTAGCACCAGCTTTAGCAGCCTTTGCCGTTCCACCAACCGCTTTACCAGCAAGTCTAGCAGTACCTACAACAGCTTTAGCACCAAGTTTAAATGCTCCACCTATTGCTTTACCGATGATCTCGTTAAGCTCTTCTTCAGTCATATCTTCGAGTTGATCTAAAGTAATATTGTTTTCATTAATATATAATGCAGTAATATCATCAATAGCAGCCTCATCTAATGACTCTTTAAAAGATTCATAGTTAGCTTGTAAGTTTTTATCATTTGCATTCTTCTTTAAGCCAGCAACATTAAGAAGTTTTTTCTTATCAGAACCAGAAACTTTCTTCTTACTTGCATTTACACTACCACAACTGCCTTCATCTACAGTTGATTCGTTTTTAGAAACATGCTTACTTTGTATTGATCTTGGGTCAGATGCTTTATGCATATCACCAGCAGCAATAGCAGCGGCGTGGCCTTTTTTCAAAGCTTCACCAGTATTACGTGCTTTCACAGTATAACTTTTAGTTGACTTTGTAGGATGCTGAATTTTCCAATCTGAAAATGCTTCTTCTACAGATTCTGAAGCGTCTTTAAAGTCTTGATCTGTAGGAGCACCTTTAGATCCTGGCTTCTTCATCTTTTCACCAGAACCATTTTTGATACGCTTACGTTTAGCGTGAATGTTAGCCCAAAGACCACCTTCTTCTAAATTTGTAAGATAATCATTTAATACAACACTGACTTCTTCTTTAACTTGCGACTCATGCATATGCTTTTTGTTCTTTTTTCTATAATCGCTTACTGCTTTGTTAGCGGCATGTTCGTTACCGCCTCTACCTTTAAAGTAATGATCATGATAAGCTTGAGCTTCGCCAGCGGCATGCTCGGGCTTCTTATAAGATTTACCACCAAGATAAGAAGTCTTTCCTTCTTTATTCTTTAATTGTGCTCGGTGTCCGCCAAACTGAGATTTTTCAGAACCAGCTGTATAATCTTCTTTAACTGTTAAACTTTCAGCTCTATTTTTATAAGGAGCTGGTTTGCCCGTCATAGAATTTGCTTTTGGATTTTTTCTTACAAGACCTTTTGGATCTTTTAAGTGAATATCAGAATCAGTTGTACGCTTAATTTCTGAGCCAATACCTTTATGACGCTTATCAAATCTCTTTTGATGCTTGTCTTGAGCTGCCTTGGTTGCTGATCCATAATCTCCACCACCAGGCATTCTTTTATTAGCTGATTGCTTGTATTGCTTCGTAGCTTTTTTCTTATAGCTTTTTAAAGTAGCAGGAGATAACTCATCAAGTTGGTCTACAGCTTCATTCTTTGCAGCAGGATCGCCTTTAGTTACTGTGTGAGGTTTACCGTCAATGTGTACAATAGCATTACCATTTCGGTCTACATTACCATTGTAGGTACCACTTTTGACCGCTTTACGAGCAGCCATAACCTTTGGATGTTTAGGATCAAATGTTTCATCTAAATCTAGATCTGCTTCTTCTTTAACTGAATTGCAGTTACAATGGTCGCAATCTGCGGGGCAAGGACAATCTTCTGCTTTCACATCAGAACCACAACATTCGTCTGAGCAATAAGCGTCGTTTGCTTCATTCTTTTCCCAAGGAGCTTTCTTCAATGTTACTGGCTTCTTAGGCTTTTGGGCGTCTGAAGCAAGAGCACGCTCGAGTGACTTATCTTCTGAGGTGTATTTCTTAAAACGTTTCATGTTAGACCTTTTAATTTATTGATGATTTACTAATATTTATTAAAAAAAGTGTTTACCTTACCACTTTTCTTTATCAGCCCAATATGCTGCTGACATTTTACCCTTGGCAATATTCTTGCCGTGACGTGCTTTAAATGACTTACGTTTAGCTTTCATTTTATCAGACTCACCTTTTTTAGGATCACCTGCAGTAGAAGCACCTTGCTCGCCAAAGCGAATAGTTTTAATCTTATCACCGTCTTTAGCAACAACGATGTGTGACTTAGTAGAGTGAGAAGGAGTACGTTTAGCTTTGTTAAAACCTGAAACACCAGCGTTTGCTAAACGAGAATCTTTTTCTTCTTTTACATCATCGCCTTCTGACTTTAAATAATCTCTTGCAGTATCTAAGTAATCAGCAGCTTTAGTAATCTTTGATTGTACCCACTCAGGTAGGTTGTCATTATCGCCAATCATAGACATCATTTCTTTTGCTGCGTCACATGCAGTTTGAAGTTGACCTTTAGACATTCCAGCTTCGTCATTATATTCGGCGGAATCTTTATCTTCTACAACCGGTTCAGACTTCATTCTTAATTCTTTGTAACTTATCATTTTAGTATTCCTTGATCTTTTTTTCGATTGCAGTCATGATCTTATTGTGAGTTTTACTTAAGTATCTATCTTTTCTAAGGCGAGCTAATGCGACTCTTGTTTGATCAGCATATCTTTTCTGAAATTCAGGAGGTCTTGTATCAATATCTTGTACGTTGGCAAGACGATCTGCAAGCTTAACTACTAATGCCCAGCTAGACATCTTAGCCATTTTACCAGCAATATATTCACCTTTACCGACGGCGTCTGATGCTGCTTTATCTGTAGTTAATTGCTGAACCATATCTGCTACTAACGCACCAAATTGTTTAACTAAATCGGAGTATGTGGTATCAGTATCTTCTAGTGTATCATGCAAATAAGCTGCTTGGATCATAGCAGTAAGGTTATTTGATTTTTTGAATTTAGCAACAAACCTAGCAACTTCTTTAGGATGTTCAATGTACTGCCCACCACTTTTTCTAGATTGGCCAGAATGCGCTGCCGTTGCAACTCTTAGTGCTTTGAGTGCACTTTCATTCATAGATTGATCGTTAACGCCTTCACTAATGAAAGTCTTAAAATTAAGCATTTGGAGTATCTTTTTTAAACTTATTAACTAACTCATCAGTGCCTTCTTCGCCAGCACCAGATTCTTTTTTCATAGCAATTAATTCAGAAGGTTTATGATTCATTGTCTTTTTACCAACACCAACCTTAACACTATCTTTAGTAACACTCAGAACTGTACCAATTCCGCCGTGCTTCATTTTAACTTTAGATCCTTCAGGAAACTGAGATGCCATTTGCGCAATTTGCTTGCGTAGATTCTCATCTAGGTTCTCTTCTTTTTTAGCATTAAGCTTATCTCTTAAAGCTGCAATATCTTTTTTGATTGAATCTTTTTGTGGTTTAAAATGTTTGCTTAAAGGATTATCTTTCTTTACATCATTTGCTTCTTCAGTTGATTCTATTAAATCAAATATTTCTTGACTAACATCTTCAGTAACATGCTTTTTCTTAAACATTTTGAAACGTGCATCTAATTTTGGTTTATTATTTTTATCTAATAACATGTGTGGTTTTTTTAAAACTCTTTGATCTTTAATAGATGCTTCGTTAATATCTTCTTTCTTAACTACTGATGAAGAAGATCCACCGCTCATCATTGACTTACGACGCTCACGTTCTTTTTGTTTAACTACGGGTAATAATTTACGAGCAATTTGTTCTATACGCTTCTTATTAAGTTTAGAGATACGCTTATCAATTACTTCTTTTTCACCAGCCGATAGGTCAGCATAACGTCTGCTCTTTGAAAACTTTTTCTTAAATATATTAATAGCAGCTTTACGTGCTCTTCCTTTTAATACTTCTTGAGAAGCTGTTCTTTTCTTAGCTTTTTCTCTGCCACGTTTAATCTTAAAACGGGCTTTCCTCATAGCAAGACCACGTTTACGTCTTTGCATACGGTTTAAAACTTCTGATATATCATTTGTTTCTTCTGTCATATTCATACCTTTACGTACTGCTGTCATAATAGCTTTAGCAGATGATCTTAGCTTTTTAGGTAAACCTTTTGTAAACTGTAGAATATCGTTTTCAACGGCTAATGCTCTCATTTTAGAAGCAGACATTCCATCTACATTATCTGAGTCTGGATCTCTAGCACCAGCAGAAACTACTGCAATCGAATCAAAAGAATAATCTTTACCATTGTAATCATTTAATAATTGTTTGAATTGATTAACTCTATCTGATCCAACAACCATTATAAGATTATCAAATTTCTCAACAGCTTGTAATACCTTAACGATAGTATTTGCCGGAGACTTTTGAACGATAGGACCAAATGCTTTTTGCGCAAACTTTACCTTATCGTTATACTGTAACGGGTTTTTCTTTTTGTCATTAGAATGAGTTAAGAATACCATAGGAGTTGCTTTATATTTTTTAGCAACCGTTATCATTCTTTGTACTAACAACTCGTGGCCAGCAGTAATAGGATTCATTCTTGCAAATGTAATTACTACAGTACTACCTGCAGCTTCCTTTATTCCACGTCCACGATCATGATCGTCAAGCTCAGGTTCTATGTTGATAAATTTACTTCCATCAAACTCTTTAAAACCTTTTACTTTTTTCTTTTTATCTTCTGGCTGGGCCATAGTTAAATCCTAAGATGTAATTTGAGTCAATATTGCTTTATTTATAAAATCTTTGAAAAGAAGGTATAAAATTATAATTTCTGGCTGCTGAATCTGTCCAAATAGTTGATTTTCTTAACCATCCCATTGCTGGTGTAGGAGATGCTATTGATAATGGAACAACTGTTCTTCTTTGATTTAATATGAAGTAATCGTTATCAACGGCGCTTCTTACACCCTTTTCAAGTAATTCATCTATTAATATTTGTGCAGTTTTTTTAGTCATAGCATAAGCATGTGCACCTTCGTGACCTGCTATTTTAATAAGTTCTGTTGGTGGTCCTGCAGATGTTGAATCATATCTGCTAGGATCTTGCAACTTGTATCCAAGTGTTACAATTTCATTGTCTGGTATATTTATTGTTATTGGGTGTAGCATTATAGCATCGTGCTCAAGTATCACTCCAACCTCATCTGGCCCATCTGCGATGGCTTTCCAGATAGCAAAGTGTCCTGCAGTACAGCACATCGCTTTATCAGCAGGACTAGGAGATTCAATGTATTGATATTCTTCAACAACGCTGGTTCTAAGTCCAATTTTCCTAAATGCCATTCTACCAGACATGTTCTGAAAACCATTAACTACTACATATTCTAAATTTACTTTACGGCAAGACTCAGCACATATGCTAGCATACTCGTTTGATACAGGAGTATCTATTTTTAAAATGTAAGCTTTCATTTAAGTGCCTTCGCTATAGCCTTTAATCTGCAAGCCTGCACCAGTTGAGCCGAAATATTGTTCAGCATATACTTTTCCTGGACCGTCATATCTAGTATTAGATCCGTACCATTGTGGTATTAGAGTATACGAAGGCCAAATAGTAACTGAGTTACCAATATAAGGAAGCAAGAATTTAGATAAGAAAAAGTTACCAGTTGAAATATAAGGGTGATCACTTAACTGGTTTGGTCTTAATCTACTTAGGTGATCAATAATAGCACCTGTTACTACATTACCTGCATTAGCAGCAAGAATAGGAGAACAATATCCTGGCTTTGCTTTTTCACTTTCATAGACTGTATATGCATGATTAGCAGGACTACTAAATAATTCATCACATCTTTCTAAACATACTGAGTCTGCGGCTGGCCAAAACCCGCCTTGTTCGTGTATCAATTCATAACGAATTAAATCGTGTGCACCTGCGTACTTTTGTCTTCTGTAATATTCTTCAATTAAAGCTTGATTTTTCCATTTACGAGCCCATAACATTTCATCAGTGAATACACTATATTCCCAATCCGGATGTTTGTCTCGCCAAGTATTCATCCACTTCAATGGCGCTGGTTTAGGGCCAATCCATATGTGGGTCATTTTCTTTTCAATATTCATTATATACCTCTTAATACAAAAAAAGGTAGACTTTCGCCTACCTCTTTATTTATATTATTTTAGTGAAACTACTTACCGCCTTTTTTCTTCTCACCTTTAGGCTTTACATAAGTGTGGTCTGGATCTATCATAGGTCAGCCAGTACGATTAACGCTTTAAGCTTTTTCTTTGATTTACCTTTTACTTTAACATCTTTTAAACGATCCTTGGCTTCACCATCTGGTTTACCTACAACAACAATTGCAATCATGCCCATAGACTTATGCGGTGAACATTGATATAGATACACACCTGGTACATCAAATGTAATTGCAACTTCTTTGTTTAGCTTTGATTTCTTTGGTGCTTTCCAACCGTCTGGGCCAGAGATAAACTCTACGTTATGGCCTTTTGATGTTGGTACCCAAGTAATAGTCTCGCCTACTTCGATACGTGTAATGTCTTCTGAGTAAACCATTTTGGCTCCATCATCACGTTTGTTTAACATTTCAACTGTTACGTCGGCGTGTGCTGCAGTCACGGTAAATACTGCTGCGAAAATTGCTAGATAAAAGTATAAAGTGTTCATTGTATATCCTAACTTGTTTTGTACATGTTGTGTTTGAATTCTGAGATTTCATTGGCTTTATCATTCATGCCCATATCTCTTAACTGTTTAATACTCATACAGTAACTACGATATTCCATTAGTTTTAAAAATCTTGTAAACATTGCGTTTCCTCTTTCTTACATCTTTTTACAGTCAAAGACTGATTTTTCTAATTGTACTGGTACACCGCCTTTTGCGATACATACCTCTTTCCAGTTTGGCTCATTAAACTTTTGAATTACTGCATAGAACCCGAATGCTGTACATATTAATAATAATGAAGTCATTACCACAAACATATAGAAGCCTAACTTCTGTACGACTTGGGCTGATATTTCAATATGTTGATCGCCTACCATTAGATGGCAAACATTAATAAGAGTGCTACTAAGAATGCAAAGATTCCTAATGCTTCTGCAAATGCAACTCCTACAAACATTGTGCCAGTATCTGGCTTCTTAGGCATTACCTTTAGTACACTACCTACAATTATTCCTACGCCGATGGCTGCGCCACCCATACCAATTGTTGCTAACCCTGCGCCAATTAAGGCACCCATTGTTGCTATATCACCTGTAATCATTATTTGCTCTCCACCATTAATCTTCTTGCTTCTTCTACATACCCTTGACGGTATAACTCACTAGCAGCTCTTGCTCGACCTGCTGATTCACCAAACGCCCATAGGAACATTCCTGTTGCTACGATTGCTTTACTTAATATTTTTAAAGTTGTTTTTAAAGTTGTTTTTAAAGGATTGCTTACATATTCTGCATTTGCTAATTCCATTATACGAAACCTCTTAAGTTAGGATTCCTACGTACTGGAGATCTATCACGAAGATTATTATCTTCCCAAGTATCATTAGCAATAGAACGAATATCACCACGGCTAATGCCGATGTCGTTGAGTTCTCTGTCTGTTAGTTTGTGGAGGGATTTAAATGTTTCGCGCTGTTCTTTCCATTTAGCAATTGCTGCTGAACGATTTTCAAAGAACATTACAACCTTGTAGGCTGCAACTGCGAGAATGGATGACTGTGATGAAATGTTGTTAATGTGTAACACGGAATTCCCTTTCCTAATAAATGTTTCATTGTTTTACAATAATATTTATTTAAGAAATAGGTAACTAAGGGTTACTCATTTTATATAGCCGGTAGTCACCTACGGAATATGTGACAAAGTGTCAATTTGACATTTAAGAATATCCATTAACCTTAGTTATTTTTATTCATCTGGATCATCTAAATCTGGATACTGATCAGGGAATTGTTCTTTATGTGCTGCAAGCATTAATGCCTCAGTATCAAACTCCTGTACAGTAGCGTCATCACGATACGATACAACATTAGATTCACTTAATGAAATTGCTCCATCGTTGATAATAAAATAGCCTTCTGTTTTAGTTAATATAGCCATTACGCTGTTCCTCCATCTGAAATTGTCCATCCGTCTGTACTAATTAGATTAGCTCTTGCTGCTTCTGCAGCACCACCTGCGGTGTATTGACTGTACCCAAAGTGAGCAGACAGACCATCAAATGGATCCTGAGCATCCCAGTTGATTAAAAGTGCATCATAACGTGCGGTGGGTAATGTTACACTACTCATAAAGATATTCAAAGCATAGGTACTGTTAAGGGCTTCAATATTAAAGTTCTCAACGCCATTGATATCTGTGAGACTGGAGCAAGATGTGAACATCATTGACATATTTGTAACAGATGATGTATTAAAACTACTTACATTGAGTGATGTGAGACCGGAGCAAACCATAAACATTTGACTTATATTTGTAACAGATGATGTATTAAAACCACTCACATCGAGTGATGTAAGACTTCGACAATTATAAAACATCACGCTCATATCTGCAACACTTGATGTATTAAAACCACTCACATCGAGTGATGTAAGACTTCGACACTGTGTAAACATCCTGCTCATAGTTATAACTGATGAGGTATCAAAATTACTTACATCGAGTGATGTGAGACTGAAGCAATTATAAAACATATTATTGAAATGGGTAGCAGATGATGTATTAAAGTTGCTCAAATCAAGAGACGTGAGATCATACATTCGATTAAACATACCACCAAATCCAATGCCAGAAACAGATGAGGTATCAAAACTACTTACATCGAGTGATGTGAGACTTCCACAATCATAAAACATGTTGTACATAGTTATAACAGATGAGGTATCAAAACTACTTACATCGAGTGATGTTAAATCTTTATTTTCATTGAACATATAGCTCATATCTGTAACAGATGAGGTATCAAAGTTACTCAAATCAAGCGTTGTTAAATCTCTACAAGCGTGGAACATTCGCAGCATATTTGTAACAGATGAGGTATCAAAACTACTTACATCAAGCGTTGTTAGTTTGATCATAACGAACATATAGCTCATATCTGTAACAGATGAGGTATCAAAGTTACTCAAATCAAGCGTTGTTAGTAGATGAGGACCATTGAACATTCCATGCATATTTGTAACAGATGAGGTATCTGTAACACCAACATTAAAGCTAGTCATGTTACCACATGACTTAAATGCGTTTACAAAGCTTTGCCAGCCGACTGTACCAAGGTTAGTTACTGTGATGACTTTTCCAGCGTTTGTTGAATTGTTACCAAATTTGATATTAGGGAACGTACCACTGATACTGATTGAGTGATCTCCAGCCGATGCGTAAGTATGTGCTAGATTAGAATCATTATATGTTGTAACTGTAGATGATGAACCATCACCCCAATCAACAGTTGCGTTAAATGTTCCTACATTGTCACAAGGTATGGTAAATGTCTCGCTGGCTGCTGTAGTCCTAACGGTCATGTCAAATGATGTACTTACATCATCCTCATCACCTCTTGCGTCCCAAAAGGATTTACTTAATTCACCTCTGCTTGTATCAGCAGTATCACCAACTCTACGAACTTTAATATAAGTTAGTTGAACACTACCACCGGTAGGTGTAAATGTTCTAATACCTGATACACATGATCCGTTTGCACCAACACAATCTGCTGACGTGGCCATATCATCATATTCCCAATCAGGGCTATTTGGAATTGCTACCCATGTCATTATTTCATCCACCCTTTAATGTATTTGTCTGAAAAGTTTGCGTTACTAAATTCAAGTCTATCAATTAATTTAACTGCGTTCTTACCCATCTTATCGATAGCAACAAATCCTTCTTGGGATGTTACTTGGTAACCGTCTGCAGTTCTAAGTAGTGTGCCAACTTGCTTTGCTTTATCTAATTTTTGAATTACTTTATGTTTAGCATCAATGATTAGATTATATAATTCGAATACTGCTACTAATTGAGCAGGTTTTGTTTTTCTAAAATATTCTAACGTAGCATCTCTTTTACCACGTTGTGCTACTTTACCTTTTTCAGATTTACGTTTCTCTTCTTCGTTCTTATAGAATCGAGTAATGTAGTTCTGTAAATCTCTTACGAATGCTTTTGGATTCTTAATTCTTTCGCCAGCACGGATTTTAGTGTTAACGAATACTTTTGTTTTTGCAAGAGTATCTGGTTCTAATGCAATACCGTCAAGTGTTTCTTTACGGATTGTTCTAAATAATTTACCAGCAGAAGATAGAATCTTGTTAAGCTCTTCTGTTTCTTTCTTTGTAAAGTTTGCTGTACCTGATATATCTTGGTAAGATGCGTCTACTGACCAGACCGATTTTGTTCTCTTAAGATCAGAAGCAATCTCCTCTCCAAAACTTGCAGACATTTCTTCAAAGCTTGATCCTCTGTAGACTGTGTGCCATACCACACCGACCTTGGATCCGAGAATTTGTTTGCCGAGTTCTGAGTTCTTAGGTACCGCGTAAACAATCGTATTAGGATGGAAAGTAATGTGCGGTTCACCTTCAATATCCACCACCTTGAGATCAGCCTTATCATATAAAAAATCACCTTGTACTACGCCCTTGATACCGAGTTTTGAAAACTCAGCCAGTGCTAGCTTTAATTTAGAATTTAAACTATCTTTGCCTACTGTATCAGCATCGATATCTGCATTAGTCTTATATACCATTGGGTTCTTATTAAAGATACCCTTCTTAGCAACGAAGAACTTACCATCTGATGGATCAGTTCCACAAAATATAGCAGGAGCTCCGTCCCATTTAACCGAAACATTAACTTTGGATTTAGCAGTGCCGGCTAACATATCTCTCAACGAACGTAAGAAATTGATAGCGTCTCTTGTGCCATTTACACCGTGATTCAATATAGAATCTTCAAGATGTTCCATATGCGTGTTTTTATTTTCAGTAATATACTGTTTGAAGCCGTGCATTTAATTAGTTACCTTCATTTTAAAACCTAACTTATTCTTAGCTGCATATCCTGCCCAACCAAATTGGAAGTCAGCATCTTTAAAGTAGTTATGTTTAATCTTAATTGCTGTTTTTGATACGTTAACATTAACCTGTATTAACGTAACCTGTCTTGCCACTCTTGTAAGTGAATCTTGAATCGCTTTATCGGCGTTTAAAACTTTCCATATGTTTTCTCCTAATGGTGATAACACAAGTCTTAAAGCATCATTCTCGTCATTCTTAATTCTATCTGTAAGAACCGTATTCATTGAGCGCCAAAATGGTTCTAGTTTTCTTATAAGATCTTCACGTGGTGTATTATCAGTAAAGTTTAGTACAGTATCCAAATTAATATTTGGAACTCTTACACCCATAATTCCAGCAAGTAATCTTACCGGCTCTGTATCCATATATTTATGGAGTTCAAACATCTGCTCTTTCATAGGGTATTTATTAACGATATTAAATATGGCCAATGATGGTTCACTAGCCATATCGCTTCTATCAGCAGATTTAGCCCTACGCTGAATTGCATCAATAATGTTTTGTATAGTAACTTTACCGCCACCGCCAGATTTTACTGATATTGGATATTTGATTCCAAAGCGAATTGCATAGAAGTCAATAAGTCTTTCGTTACTTGCTTTTGGAAAATGAGCTTCTTTAAATCTTAAGTTAGATATAGTCCAAATAGCAGAAAGTATTTCACCAAAGTCTGCAGATACTTTTGCAAGATCTTTAACAGAAAAATTGTTTTCGTTTCGTATATCGTTACCAGCACCTGCTGCTCGCCACATCATATCATTAAGTTGTTTAGCAGTTGCAGGATCGTATTTCCTACGTAGTTGTCCACCAACAGTTTGAATTATATTCGGTATAGTAAGAGTCTTACCGGCAATGCCTAAATTATCTGGTGATAACGCTTTGTTAGCAAACAGTTGTGCTCCTTTAACAGAAGCTGAAGGAGCATTGTTTACCCAAGGTATTGATGAGCCACGTGGTAGCTTTGGAGATAATTGTTTAGTAGCAACTAATAGAACAGTAGGATACTTATCAGAAATTGGTGTAGGCGAGTACTCACGTACTTCGATGCCATACTTCTTTAGAAGTTTTCTATGTTCAGCCTCGTCACCTGGAACAGGAAAACGAATGTGAAAGGCACCTCTTGAAGACTGTGTAAACTTAATCTGCGGGAAAGACCTACGAATATAAGCTTTGAATTCTATTTGCTGCTGTCTCAACGTAGCCTCTATTAAATAAGATGTAAATGATTGCACTTGCAATATTCCTGCGTTAATTACCATTTAACCTTATTTATAAAGCCTATGAAATACCACCTGCACTAAACATTGTCTTCTTACTACTACCTTGGCCAAATGCTGTTTTGTCAAATGCTGCACCGTCATTAGATGGAGCAAAAGATGCAGTGTTAGCCGCACTTGTACCACCAATACCACGTTGAGCACTTTCTTCAAGATCAAAGATTTGCATTTTAGATCGATCGATACCAACTACAAACCTACGATAATAACCAAGATCACCCCAACGATTTTTAAGTTGTTTGATCATTAACTGACCAAGATTGTCAAGTTCTTCAGTAGTTACAAGACCTAAGATACAATCGGCGGTGTGAGTAATACCCATAGACTCAGAAGTATTTGTAAGATCTACATCTGAATTGCCATAACCATCACGGTTGAACTGAGATGATGAAACAACTGCACAATTATATTCCATAGCAAGACCACGAATTTCTTCAGCAATAGATTTTACTAGAGTATAACTGTTTGCGGCTGCTGCACCTTTAATACGAGATGATGCACAAATATTAAGATAATCAATAAAGATTACGTCAGGAGTAAAGTTCTTCTTAAGTTTTAATTCATTAAGTAAGTGTCGGAAGTGACCAGCATGTGCAGAACCAGTAGGATATTCTTTAATGACTAATTGACCAGTACACTTTGATTTGATACGATCCATACGTTTTTGATATACATCGCGTGGTAACAATTTCAATTCATCGAGTGTAACATCCATCATATTAGCATCAATACGCTCGGCTACACGTTCTTCAGCCATTTCCATAGTAATATAGAGGCAGTTCTTACCGGTCATTAGATAGCTTGCAGCAGCATGGCATTTAACAAGAGATTTACCGCCACCTGTAGTAGCTAGCAATACTGTTAATGATTTACGAGGCAAACCACCTTTGGTAACTTTGTTGAGAAGATCAATATCGAACGGCATGCGTTCTTCTTTACGGTGGTAAAAATCATAACGATCAGCCGAGTCTTCAATGAAATCGTGACCTACCGAGCTATCAAAACTGATACCTAAAGAATCAGACAACAAATTTGGAATTGAACCCTTATCATTATCTTTGTCTTCACCATCCATAATTAGAATGGCTTTACGAATAGAATTAAATAAATCTTTATCTTGACAGAACTTTTCAGTTTCTTTTACGAGAAAATCGAAGTTAGTATCATCATCACGTTGAAGATCATCAACCGTACCCATAACATTTTTATATGAGTCTTCGTTTAGATCTTTGCGTTTATCGAGAGATATTTTAAGAGCTTCGATTGAAGGAGGAGCTTTGTATTGCTCAACATATTCAGAATACGTCGAGAATATTTTCTTATATGATTGATCATCAAAATACTCATCCTTAATGTAAGGATATACTTTGCGATAATATTCTTCATTAAATATAAGATTTGATAGTACAGTTGTTTCGATCATTTAAATATCCAGTGTTTAAGTTGAAAACTGGCGAGAAACCCCGCCAGTCTTTTCAATTATTAAGTATATAATAACATACATTATATAGATTGTCAACTATTAACTTGCAATCGCTGCATCATCGTTATCATCAATGACATCGTCAAGCTCTTCAACTGTGTCTTCTCGCATGATCGCGCCAGATGCACCAATAGTGTAAGCATTCTTGATATAGGTACTGAAGTCAGTTTTCTCAAACATCATCATCCAGAAGTCTTTGCTGTTTTGTACTTCCTTAGCACGCATTAACTTTTCAGATAGAACTTCACCTGTTGCAGGATTAATAGCTTCATACCAACCAACTTTAGGCTTAGTAAGATAACCACCTTTCTCAGCAATATCCATCAATCCAGACCACTTAACAATGCCACCTTCCCAAGATACCGAGACTGGAATCTTAGACTTCTCTTTAACATGTCGAGATTTCTCAACGTTAATAATGAAGTGATAGCCTTGAATTTCAGTACCAACCTTATCTTGTTGACGACCAATAATCCAGATAGCATCTGCTGAGTAGTAAATACCTGTACCACCAGAAACAACAGCCTTAGGGAACAATCCAATTTCTTGATATGTGTGGTTAACAGCAATCAATGGAATATCTTTAAGGTTTAGATGTGGTGTTACAATACGGAACAGAGATTTAAGAGCCTTAGCTCGTGACATATCTGCTACTGATTTACCGTCGAGTGCGTCAGCAACTTCTTTCTTAGAAGCAAGGTTACCAATTGAATCAATAACAATAATTACTTTTTCAGCCTTAGTAATACTATCTAACTGATGGGCAATATCAAACTTAAGTTCTTCAACATTAGTAATTGGTGTATGAACTACGCGATCCATATCAATACCAAAGCTTTCGAAGTAAGCCTGAGGTGTACCAAATTCTGCATCATAGAATAACAATACAGCATCTTTGTTTTTTTGCATATAAGCACCTGCCATCAACAATGCGAATGCTGATTTAAAGTGCTTTGATGGACCTGCCAAGACGAGTAGTCCTGGAGAAACACCACCGTCAATACGACCCGATAGTGCAACGTTTACCATTGGCACATTAGTTGGTGCCATATCTTTTTTACCGTACACTTTAGATTCCATTAATGGTGCTGACATCTTAATTGTACTGTTTTTCACCAGCCTGTCTAATAGACTCATATCAATCTCCTTCTACGATTGTTAACAATTTAGCTTTATATCCCTGAATTTTAGTAACTCGGTCTGGCCAGTAAATTGTTGATTTATCTGGGTTCTTACATAGATTATCTAAGAACGGTGTTATAGATTTGTAAAGGAGTTCCAACCTATATTCAAGGTCGTCAGCAGCGAGCTTTTGATCATTCAATTGATCTTGAATGGTCGCCTTCTCACTGCTAACTTTTTGAATAGCATCTTTGGCTTCAGCTTCTTTCTCTTGAATTTCTTCATCGATAAAGCTGAAACCAAAGTCAAAGTCTAGAACTTCTTCATAGACTTTGTTAGCCATTCGCTAGCTCCTTAAAGATTGATAGATCGTCGTCATCATCATCCATTGATAGAGATGTTGATGTTGGCGCTGGCATTGCTTCTGTTAGCGTTGGCTGTGGTGCTGCAGCTGTTGCATTACCCATAGAGCTTAGATCAAATTCATTATCTTGCTCTGCCGTAGCAGGTGTAGAAGCTTCTTCATCTAGCGCTAGTACACGATAGAGTTTCGCTTTCAATTCAGCATAAGACTTGAAGTTCTTTGGATCTACTAAATCTTGCAGTTTGTGTTCTGCATTGTAGATCTTTTCCAACTCTGCATCATCTTCTGATACTGCCGATGGGCCATCAAATTCTGATTTATCATAGTTAGGATAACCTTCAAACTTACGAATTTTCAAACGGAAGTTAGCACCTTCCCATAGATCGAATGGGTTTACTGGAGTTTCATCTTCAAACTGAGGATTCATTAGATCATTCAATTTATCGAAGATTTTCTTACCAAACTGGTACATAAAGACTTTACCATCATTATCTGAGTTGGCTGAGTCTTTAACAACTAGTACGTTGGCAAAATATTTCAAGCGACGCTTTTGCTTACGTGCGAGTTCTTTATCAGATTCGAGACCTGAGTTCCACAACTTGCCGTTGTATTCCGAGACTGGATCGTCTTGGTTAATAGTAGTAAGGGAGTTTTCGATGTACCATTGTCCTGTTGGACCTTGGAAACCGTGATCCCATACGCGTACAAAAGGCATTTCTTCACCTTGTGCTGCTGGAAGGAAACGAATGATTGCAAAACCGTTACCTGCTTTATCGCGGGTTGGCTTCCACATTTTACCTTCATTGGGATCTGAGTAGCTCTTTTGAGTAATCTTTTCGAGCTGTGAGTTCAATTTGTTTAAAGAACTTGAACGATTCTTTTTGAGTGCGTCAAATGACATATGTACTTCTCCTAGTTTTGCTGTATATAGCGATTGTTTATATTGCGATGTATGTGCAGGTTTGTACCTACCATCTATTTATATCAGAAAAAACGATCACGGATCAAATCTTTGAACTTTTTTTCATCAATTTCTAAGAAAGGTTTATACTTTCTTATTAACCTTATTATATCACTTGCTACGATTTTGTCAACTATTTCTTTATCCCAATAGGGAAAAATATTAGCGATGTAACAAAGGATAGTAATAGTTTCCAAACTAATTTTCTTTTGCATATATAAAGTCATAAGCAACGGATGCTGCCCATTCACTGAAGTAAAATTAGCTTGGAAGTTGTCGTCAAGAAGATTAATCTCGGTTTTGAATGTACGCGATAGAGTATCTATTCTACGCTGCCAATCAACATATCGATCTTCACCTTCTTGTTCGAGTATTTCACGGATCCATGCATTAGGCTTTACTATCATATTAGATAGCATAAGCTTTTCTGGATCATCTCTTTGTGAAAGCTTTTCGAAAAAATATGCATCATTACGAGTTCTATACTTATCGTATGATGCTCTTATTTTTCCGTGGTATTTAATGTAGTCATAACCGTCAGAGGTAAAATGTTTCTTCATTGCAAGGTACTTTACGTACCATATGAAACTACCTTCGTTAGCATAACTTAGTGAGGTCTTGATCATCTTTAATTACCAATTTTGCATCTACTGCTTCAGATCTTACTTTTTCTTTTAGAATAGAAGATTTCTTAACAATATTAGCTACTGTTTCAATTTCTAACTCGTTTACGCGAGCGTATTCACACAATGCATCTATATAACCTATACCACTTTTGAGCATGTATTGAATATCATGATGTACCTTTTCAGGTGTTCTTGGTGCTACTAGTGCAGCTTCATTCATGTCTTTATCCATTAAGTGTCTTTATCCCTGCAAGCCAATTTTCAGCTGCTGATTGAGCGAAGTGAATACTTTTACCTTCATAAACTTCCTCTTTAATAAAGTCGTTATTAATAAAGAAGCGAACGCCGGCACCGTTTTCTGTAGCGAAGTAGTCTACCTTTAGTGATTGACCATCCCTCTCAGATATTAATGTTTTACCTATCATTGTTTATTCTCCTTAATACTTGAAGTTGCTTTAACACTGCCACAATTGGCGCAATAAACAATTGTTGCAATAAACTGGTGTTTACCGATTTTAATGTTTCTTTTACCAGTTGATATATCTATTATATCACAACAGCCATTAACTGTCAACTGTTTATTTGAATTATTATTAACTCCTGATATCTTAGAGATAGGCTTAATTTCCAGTCCAAAATTACGTCTGTTAATCATCATCTAGTTCCTCAAATAATACATTGTTAACATACTTTTCTTTATCTTCTTCTGATATTCCCATTGCTAAAATAGAACGGTGTAAGTGTGGATTAAGCTTTTGATTTTGACAATACTTGTTTAGTAATGGTTTTATATTACGATGACTATCGAGAGCATTTGTATCTATGTTATCTAGGTAGTGATCTACTAAGTCAGTTGTTACTGCGATAAACTGATTAAGCTCTTCGTCAGTCTTAATGTTACCGACTGCAAGCATGTCTTTTGAAAATATCTCTTGAGCCCACGGTGGTAATTCTCTAGGTTTGTTCCATTCTAAGTCTTTAACTCGCCTTTCCATATATTCATTATACGGATGCGGAAAACCACGCAAAGGACTGTAATCCATAAACGAACCTGTAATCTTTTTAGGTCCTGCTACAATATCAAATCCAAGTATAGGCAATTCGTAGCTTGGATCTGGAAACACATTCACATGCATTAGCCACAAACCTTTACCATCTGCCGGTACAATTGTTTTTAAATGAGCTTTTGATACTTGATCAGAGTGCCAAAAAGTATCATTCCAATCTTTAAATTTAAGATCATCTGTATACTTTTCGTTATCATAACGAGTAAAATGTTTATCGAAGCTTGCTGAAATATAATCAGCATAACCGTTTAATCTATCCCATAGTTCCATTATTCTTACCCTCTATATTACATCATCTTTTATTACTTTGGTTAATGTTGCGCTGAGATTGTCTTCACTTATACTCCACACAACATCATCACCAATATTAATATTGGACGCTAGTAATACAGAATCAGGGAGAACAATAAAATGCTCTCCCGTCTCAGATACTTGAACTTCAAGTTGATGATTCATTTTTTCTTTTTAGCTCGCCGAGCTGCAGCATATTCGTTTTGCAGTAGCTGTTCGCGAACACTCTTTGTTTCTTGCCTACGGCTTCTAGCCGTTTCTGAACTAGCCATACGTTTTTGACGTTTTAAATCTTTTTCGATTCCAAAGTCAGTTTCAAATTCAATTTCATCTTGCATATTATTTTGCATGAGATAGTCTCCTTTATTAACTGTTTGTTATGGTATAATTATACTATGTAATAGTAGCTTTGTCAACCATTTCTTTTGAAAGTTCATCAAATAATTCTGAAGCAAAATCAAAACATATTTTTGCCTCATCAGCCATATCGTCTGATAACAATGTTCTAAACTGTTCAATAAGAACTTTAGTGTCACCTTCGAATTCGTACATCAAGCCATTGCCTGGAGTTTTCTTTTTGATAATTTGTCCACCGTGTAATTCACCAAAGTGGCGAACATACATATGCGCAAGTAAAGCTTCGTTATCATCAGCTTCTGCTAATCCATTAACATATGCTGCATACTTACTTACTGATGGAGGAAACACGCCTGTAGGAGAGTAACCGAAGACTTCTTCTAGTTCTCTAATATCTTCAAAGATACGTCTATGACGTTTGATAGCGTGTAAGTTTGGGGGGATGATAGTGTGTCGTTCTAGTACTTCGTAATTCATGTACTGACAACATAGGAATTTGTGATACAAGGCTGTATCGATTTTTCCTGAAATAAGTTCTTTAGCAAATGCTCTTCGCTCAGCAGACTGATGGTGAGCCCAAGTTAATTCTTTCAATTTGTTTGACATAATATCCTCTTTAATAATTAAAGTGCCACTTTTCTGTTGCTAAGTAAGTGGCCAACTCCCTGTGATTATGCCGCTAGGGCTAATCCAGATGGTGCGAAATTTTCATTTGCATTTAGTTTAATTGATCTATGCGCGATCATCCGGTAAACTCCACTTCACTACAACACCTGTCGATCCTAGTTCAGCCCCATCAAAAACACACTACCCGCTTTATCAGATACGTTCCAGAATTAACTGGAATAGTGTGTTTTTGGTGGAGCTGTCGGGTACTGCCCCCGAGTCCAGCATGTTTTCACGTTGCTTCAACGTTTACAATATTATTTATATAATATACTAGTAACAGACGCTTGTCAACAGTTATTTAATCATAACCTAAAACGGCAACTTTAGACATCTCTGCAATGCGTAATTCTGTTACACGATCTTCATATGCTACATCGAAACCTTCTTCGGCATATTGGCATCTCTCGTGATTGCCCCATAATCTTTTAAAATAACTATCATAAAGGTATTCAACTACAGAGTCAGGTTCTGCTTTATCAATTAGTTGACCTTTTACCATCCAATTCAAACGGTTGGCTTCTTTACGTACTTCTGGTGAGCACATGGTGGGACCTCCAAATATTAACTGCATGATTTATTTATGAGGTATGTTACCGGCAATAGCAAACTGTTACCGGTAACACTTGTAACAAATTGTTACAGTCCGTTGGGAACGATAACATAGTGGATCATAAGTACTAGAGCAACCGAAGCGCCTAGACCAATCATCATTTTCATAAAGTCTCTTCCAACTAATGGGAATACACTCTTGAACTTCATCTTGCCAGTAAACGATGCAATAGCAAGTTCACGTCCTGCAAGCATACCAACAAATACCCACGTTGTCGACATTGGAATGTCATTAAGTTCTTTAAAGAAGTATAGACACAACCAGTAGAATAAGTCAATCAATGTTGCAGATCTTACATATCTTGTATTGTGTTTCTCTAATACAATTTCTTGTATCTTACCTCCACGTTCTCTAAACATAAAGAACAATCCAATCACGAATACACCACTTACCATAATCATTAGATCTACTGGTACTTCTCTCGGAAGGAACACTGCAATGTTAGCCATATCGTGAGACAACCAAGTCCACCATAAACCACCTGTTGCAAACCACTGAGCAATTCGCCAATAGTTTTTATGTTCTTCTTTAACTGGTGCTGCTTCATCAAGTGTTCTACTTATAACATACCATGCTGCATAAGCAAACAAAGCTGCAATACCGTATCCCATAATAGATTTCATTAGCATTTTTTCCAACACAAAGGTTGAAGCAAACACAGATAATACTAAAAATGATGTTGAAACAGGTACACCAAAACGTGTTAATAATACAAGTATGCCTGGTGCGGCTGCATGATACCACTGGATTTCTTGCCACGGAATTTTGTTTAATCTACCGTATGATATATCACCGCCATTTACAACCCATCCATACCAAAGAGTTGCTAATAGTACTGCTGATGCAGCAATCCATAATGTTTTATAATTATATCTCTCATTGTTTGATGCCATCCAAGTACCGAGAGTCTGTACTGAATCGTTAGCAATAACTGCGTATGCAGCAAATAGGAACCCGACAAGGCTCCATAAAGTTAACATTTCCATTTAATCTTCCTTTTCTTTATTGGTGCTTTTACCACACCGGTTAAGTAAATAAAAAGAGCTGGCTTTGACCACCAACTCTCCTTTATTTATTCGTCACCTACCCACAAGTTGATAGTTATTAGGTTTTTGTCTTTTTTACTTATTGCATATTCTATATCTAAATCAAATAACGCTTTTCTTAATGCAATTAACTTATCGGGTTCTTTAGGTTTTATCCATTGTTTTATCGGATGTTCGTCCATTATAAAGCTTTCTCTAAATCACCGTGGTTACCTTCGTGAGATGGAGCTACCCAACCTTCAGGTTTAATCAAATCAGGCAACCCAAACGGATTCGGACGGCCTTCTTTAACGCCAACAGATTTTTCCATATTAGCGTTGTAAACCCTTTGCCAAGCAGCAGTAGCATCAATACCAAAGACATCGAGAGTCCCAATAGCAAAAACACACATGTCGATAAGACCATCGACAATTTCTTCAGGGTCTCGAGCTTCGATTGCATCCATTGTTTCATCTAGTTCTTCCTTACACATTGAAAGTCGGAAACGCAAATACTTATCCATCAAGTCTTTGTTGTCTTTATTGGCTTCAAACCAATCTTTTACACCAAACTTGTGGTGCATGTCGTTAATGTCTTTAGACCAGTTATAGCTCATAGTATACTCCTATTTCATTTAATTAATTATAATACTGAATTGTGAAAATGTCAACAATTAATCTTCAATTCGTCGTTGCCAATTTGCCGTAGGGTCTCTACTAATACCTCGAGTAGCAAGTTGGTCTCTAACATTTAACTTTTCCACCTTTAGTTTTTTAACAAACTCTTCAGGTGCTTTTTCAGCTTCAGCAGCTTCAATTAGTGCATGAAGCTTTTCGTGCCGTGCTGCTAGTGCTTCTAGTTCTTCAATATTCATTTTGTACTCCTATACAAAGAAATCATCAAGTGTTGCAATTTTTACTGCAGACCAACCAACTGCTTCTAGGATAGCTTCTAGAGGCGATAGGAATACTTTTTCAAATTGCTTTTCGTAGTCAATATAATCGTGTAAACCAAATTCTTTAGGAAGAACACCTGGAAACGAGATGATGTTTTCTTTAATCGGGTTTGGTGTTTTTAGATAGCAGAATTTGATCTTGTCGCCACCTGATATAGATGTAAACTTTTTAGTTAGACCATTTTCATTTAGATAGTAATTAAACAAGATACAACCACGAACGTGCATTGGGCAACCTTTCTTATATAGATTACCACGATCGCGATACTTATCAATGTTATCAGTACCAGAGTTGCGGCCAATATCTTCTGGAGGAAGCTTATAGAATTCTTGTCTGAAGTCTTCGATAAACTTTTGAACTGCAGCTTCATCGCCATTCATAATAACTGAGAACGATTGCTTTAGTTTGTTACGACATACTTCTGGTGTAGAAGACCGTACAGACTCAAGACCTGTTACAGAAATCTTTGGTTCTTCGTAGTGAACACCTTCTGAGTTGAGAGTATTCATAATGTAACGCTTCTTAGCAATGAACACAGATTTATCAGTAATCTTTTCTCGTTTCATTACCATCGCTTGACGATAAGAACCCATCTTAGATGCAAGTTCGATATAACCATTTTCGATTACTTCTTCGATTTTAGAAGAGCAAACTTTATCAAGGAACTCTTCGCCTTGCTTACGGCTTATATCTGTTGTACCGAAAGATGCTTTAACTAGTGGACCAAAGTCAACATAGATTGAATCGGTATCGATATATACGATATAGTCTTTGTCGTTTGTTTTGAGTATCTTATTAAGATATGTGTTTACAGAGTTTTGTGCATATCGAATAGATAACTGACCTGATGTTGTAATAGCTTCGGCCATGTCATTAATATAATACAAGAAGTAAATATTAGCAGTAGCACCATAAAGAGAGTTCATAGCAATCTTGATAGCCATTTGCTGGTTATGTAGATTGTTTGCTTCACGTTTAAGAGCAGCTTTATGAGTAGGATCAGTAGCATTCTCAAGTTCTTGTTCGACACCAAGCATCTTCTTCTTGATTACAGAACGGTTACCGTAATATTCATCAATGATTTCAGGAATAACACCTTTGAATTCATTTGTAAAACATGCGCCGTTTGCTGCAACTGATACAGACTTATCATCATTTTGATAATTGCCGCCGAGTACCATATCTTGAGATACGTATTCACGACGATCATCAATATAAGTTTCTGGTGACATATTATATTGTAACATTAAGTGTGGATACAGAGAGTTAAGATCGAATGATACAATCCAAGGATGCATACCAACCTTTGGACTTTTAACATAACCACCTACGAGTTCACCTGCTCGAGCACCAGGACCACCTTTAAGTGGTGGGACACGACCTTCTTCGATAAGTTTACGATATAGAGTTGTTTCCCATATGCCAACTGTACCGAATGCATCATTAAAGTTTACACCGCCACCATAAGCAACAGTCATAACTAGAGATAACAAACCAGTTTCATCTTCAAAGCGTTGAATAAGCCACGTGTCTTTAAGGTTATAATCGAGATATAGTTGTGGGTTTTGTTCATACAATTCAGTAAGTGTACCATACTCTGAGTAATCAAGTTTCTTTTCACCGAGTACTACATTAGCAATATGGTCTAGCTTCCAGGATTCTTGTGGGCCATACTTATAACCAAACTTCTTGAATGCATCCATATAATCGACTACAGCAACACCAGATATTTCATATGTTTGCTGCATCTTACCAAAGAATTCACGACCTGTTTGACGAATAGATCGCCAAGGAGAAAGATCTCGTGCAAACTCTTCGCCGAATAGACGAGACATACGTGTTATAATATATTGAATATCGAAGTAAGCTACGTTCCAGCCGGTTACAATATCAGGATAATCATTACACCACAATTGTCTGAACCTACGAAGCAATGCTTCTTCAGTATCAAACTTCATAAAGTGAATGTTATCTGGATCGATATCAAGTAACGTTTGTGATTTGTCGTAGTCTTTACGACCGAGTAGATGGTAATCATCAGACTTAGAAGATTTAAAAGCAATCGATGTGATTTCTTTATCAGCAGAATTCATATCAGGATAGCCGTCAGCAATATCAACCTCGATATCGAAAGAAACAATGTTTACTTTAGAAACATCGTAATTGACTTTACCTGGATATTTTTGCTGAATGAACTGTGCTACGTAATTAGTGGAACCACCAATTTCAAAGCCGTGAACATCTTTATACTGTTCAATCCAATCTTTAGCCTCTCGCATAGTATCCATAACAACAGAAGTCATAGGACGACCAGTTGTAAGAGATTTATGTTGGCTGGTACCAGATTTATCGCCACCGACAAATAAGGTAGGTGAGAACTTTACTTTACGTTCAAATCGCTTGTTATTTTCATAACCGCGCCATAATATGTTGTTGCCGTATCGCTCGACAGATGTGTAAAAGCTAGACATGATATTCCTTGTGATTCAATATAATTCATTATATAACAGTTTCTGTGATATGTACACAGTTATTTTCGTGGGTCTATCTGTGATTCGATTCCACCTTGCCTGTTGTCTTTAGCAATTAGCAAAGCCATTGATTGTATATCATCTAAGATATTTTGACAAGCACTCTCGTCAAAATCCGGGTGTTCATTTCTTTTACGATGAAGCTGCATAGCTTTATCATGCATTACGTTTATTCGTTCTATAAGTTGCTCTATAGTATGGTTCATTGTGCTCCTACGCTGCTATTTGTGAGAAGTTTTTAATCTTATCAAACTTAACGTGGGACATAAACTTGTCGCCAAACTGATGGCCACGGTGTGAGATAACAAAGATGTTATCATCGGAGTTAAGATTATGTAGTGTATCAATCAACATTTCGATACCAACACCATCAAGTGCACCATCTAAAGTTTCGTCTAAGATTAAGAGGTTAGTTGAGACTGAGTTACGTAGCTTAGCAACTGCTCGCCAAGACAACATAATAGCCAACGTGATACGTAGCTTCTCACCTTCTGAGAATGAAGCATAAGAAAATGCATCACGGAAACGAGACTTAATTACTTCGTTAAAGTTTTCATCAAGCCTAAAGTCTACAAACAAATCAAATGCTTGAAGATACTTATTAATTAACTTATTCATTACAGGAACATATTGTTTAATGATCTTGGCTTTGATACCACCATCTTTAAGCATTTGTGCTGTAACACTATTTACTTCTTTTTCTGCAAATAGTTCTGTTTGACGAGCATTGATTTCATTTAGAGTGTTACTATATTCTAACAACTTAGTCATATCAACTGCTTCAGCTTCTTCTTCAGCCATATCTAATTCATTCTTATATGAAACTAATGCATTCTTAGCAACCTTGATTGTTGCACGTTGATCACCAATACCAAGATTAATATTACGCATTTTATCTTCAAGTTTTGAGATATCACCAAGACGATCATCGTACTCTTTAGATTTTACAGCCAGTTTCTCAAGCCCATCCATCAACTCAGTTACTTTAATATCTTTATCTGATATGATCCCTGCTTTGAAAGCTTGCTCAATACCTTGCTTACATGTAGGACAATCATCGTGATCCTTATAGAAAGATAACTCTTTTTGATGTGAACGCATTTGGCTTTCGATATCACGACGTAATGACTTAGCTTTTTCTGACTTCTTTTGCATATCAGGTTTATCTTTAATATCATCTAATACAGCTTCAAGCTCAACATTCTGTGTCTCAATAACAGCTTTAGCATTCTCAATATCTTTAAGGTGAGCACCCATCTTATCACGAATCTTTTCAGCTTCAACTTCTTTCATCTCACGAATAGAGTCATTATGATCTTTAGCCGCTTCGATACGAGTTTCAACCATATCTTTTTGGTATCCGTTTTCTTTTATGCTTTCTTTATTAGAACTCACAATATCTTTCAATAACGTATTCATTGTACTAAACACTTGGATATCAAGAAGATCTTCAATAATTTCACGACGACCGTGTGCTGGTAGCTCCATAAAAGGAACGTATGTAGCACTACCAAGGATAACGATCTGTGTAAATGATTTATAGTTAAGCTTAAGAATGTTTTGTTCTAAGTAAGATTGATAATCTCTAACTGCAGCATCTTGGTCAATCAACACATCATTAAGAGCAATCTCAAAGAAGTTTGGCTTTATTCCACGCCTAATCTTATAGTTCTTTGCACCAATGTTAAACTCAATTTCTGTTTCGAGTTCTTTCTGATTAATAGAATTAACAAGCTGTGGCTTTGTAATCTTACGAAATGGTTTACCATATAAAGCAAATGTTATTGCATCAAGCAATGTAGATTTGCCACTACCGTTTGAACCACTAATTAAAGTGGTCTTACTTTTATCTAACAGGATCTCAGTCCAAGCATTACCCGATGATAAAACGTTTTTATAACGTACTTTCTTAAAATGAATCTTCATTATATATTCTGTGCCTCTACATAAAGTTCGTCAATTAATCGTTTAATTTGTATCTTATCAACTTTTGTTTCTAAAGAGTTAATATAGTCATGCAAGATATCTTTTGTATCTTTAGTTTCATCTAACATTTCATCAAGACCTTCAGACTCTAAACTAAGAGAATCTTCGATAGCTTTAACATCGGCTGCACCAGCATCAGTCAACTTATTTAGGAACAAGTCATAGATGTATGGATTAGTTCTGTTCTTAACAATAACTTTAATAAACGTATCTTTAAGAGCGCTTACATCCAAGTTAGCAATATCTTCGATAGTCATATCAGCATCATCATATTCAATTTTATGGAAGATAACGTTAGGATTTAAAATCCATTCTAACTCACGGGTTTCTGTATCTAATACACGGAAGCCACGTTTGCCCTGATGATCTGACCAAGTCATTTCGTAAGGAGAACCAAGATATGAAATATTGTTATATGTAGATGGATGATGGAAGTGACCTGAGTACACCGCTTCAAAGTTTGTAAATACATCTCTTGTTAAACCGTGATCACACAAGTGGCCTTTATCCATTTCAAAGCCTTGAATAGAAAAGTGGCCCATACACATATCAGCATCAGACTCACGAATATCTTTCATCATATCTTTATAGTTACTATTATTAATCCAAGGAACCATCAAGAATTTTGTAGATCCAAGAGTAAGTTCTGCACATTTATCTTCGTAAATATTAAAATTGTTATACTCACGTAATAGCAAATTCATAGAGTTTACTTCATTCGTGTTTGTATAATATGTTGTATGATTACCTACTAGTGCATGATATTCAATACCGCGATTAGCGATTTGATCAAAGAAGAACTTCTTACCACGCTCTAGTGATACATAGTTGATAAACTTACGACGATCGAAAGTATCACCAAGATCAAATATGATTTTAATATCATGTTCATCAATATAAGGAAAGAACACCTCTGAGAAGAAACGTTCTTGATGATCTAAAAATAATTTAGAATCACCACGAACACCGATATGCATATCTGTTACAATTGCTATTTTCAAGATTTTATCCTATTTTGTTTTTGGGTCTGCATCTTTTTCTGTATTAGCGTCTTTTTCAATTTTATCAGCTTTTTTCTTAGCTTTGTCTCTTGCTAATTTATCTTCAAAGTCTTCAATAAAATCATTCATGTAATCTGCTGCTGTACTGAGATGAATATTAAGATCTTCACCAGAAGAGTATGTACCACCAGTAGTAATCATATGTTGAGAAGACTTGAAACGAATATACATTTGCTTCTTCTCTTTAGCGATTCTACGTAGGAAAGCATACCAGATAATTTGCGTAAAATATGCAAACGGATTCTGAGATTTTTCTTCATTAAAGTTCATTATATATAATAGACAGTTTTCGATACCGTCTGAGATCATATCTTCTTTATAAGAATATCCAGAGAAATTTGGTTTTGTTGCTAATCTTGTCGCTATCTGAAATATGCAAGTACCTATGTAATCTGGTACTCTTGGTCTTCCTTCACCTGCGTCTTCTGCTTCTCTGCAGAGTTGCTTGTATGCGACCAAAGCGTCAAGAAGGTCTCTGTTATTCACGTAATTGCGAGTGGCTCGTCTTTTTGCCATTGGAAATACCTCCATTGATGTAGTTAAAATCTATTTAAATCTAATATAACACAGTTATGCACAGGTGTCAACTAGTTTGTTGAAAATAATTAATTTTAAAATAATTGAAAATAACAGTTGACAACCTTATCAAGTAGGTGTATAATAGGATTATATCCTTTAAACCATTATAGTCCCAGTCATTATATATCTACTGTGTAGACCTTAAAGTTAAACTGCTGGGTACCATATATCTCAATTCTCTTCTTAAAATGTTGTAAAGTATAGTTCTCGAATGATCCATGTGTCAAGTCATCAGTAATATCATATAGTGTAGCCTTATCGGCGTCGTTGCCCTTTCTTAGGGCACGACCAATTGATTGCAATACTTTGACTTCAGATTTAGAACCAGAAGCAAATATGATGTTATCAAGCTTCTTCAAATTTACACCTGTTGAGAATACTCCATAAGAAGCAAGGATGTTATGTTGTTTGATAGGATCATTTTCAATGAGATGTCTGATGCGTTCTCGTTCATCACCCTTAGTAGCACCATATATGAAGTGCAGGTTTCTGCCTTCTTTTTGAAGCATAGGTTCTAAGATCTTTCCGTGTTTCTCAACAAGATCAAACAAGACTAAATTATTCTGTCCTTCGAGAGACCACAATAAATTTCTAATGAAAATATTTCTTTTGTCATTATTAACTAAGAATTCTCGCTCAGCAGGATAACGTTTCTGAGACTCTTTAATCTTCTTAAATTCTGTGTAAAAATTCTTACGAGCATCTTTACTATGTGAAAGAACAATTGCTTTAATATTAAAATCAGCAACAGTACCAGCATCCATAAGATCTTTTGTAGTAACGTGACTACGAACAGAACCAAAACAACCCTCTAGAACAAGACGGTGTGTTTTACTTTCTTCTGATTTTAAAGTACCGGTAAAGCCGTGACGATAATAACATTCATCAAGACCTTCCATAATTTTTTGAAGTGATTTAGCTTGGAATAAGTGTGCCTCATCTCCAAGCACAACTTTGAATTGGCTTAACCAATCTTTACCAACTTTCATTAGTGACTGCCAAGTTGATATAACTATAGGGGAAGATGTATTCTTATCAACACCACCTTGAATTTTATATATCATAGATGGGTCACAACCATAGTCCTGAAAATCACCGGCCATCTGATGCACCAACGAAATAGTTGGAACAATAATCAATGTACGATGTTCAAATGCTCTATAGTAATGTTGTTGTATTAGATAGATAATTAATGATTTACCTGAAGATGTAGGAGATAATGATAATGATCTGTTATCTCTGATAGCATCTACGACATATTGATTTTGATAATCTCGTGGTGTGAATGGACAATTTACTTCTTTAGCCATCTCATATCCATAATCATCTGGAACAGATTCACCATTCATTAAATGATCTGGAGCATTAAGCTGATAACCACGTTCTTCACAGAATTTTTTAAGGCGAGGAAATAGACCTACGTATAGAACAGGACGCATTGGCTGATATAATCTAATTACACCATCCCACATACGATTCTTGTAAGCCGGGCTAAACTGATATCCAGCAGGTTTAAAAGAAAAGTAGTCTGAGAGTTCCATGCGAACACCAGAATCACCTGTCACAAGTAAGTGTACAGCATTCTTTTGTTCTACGTTTAGTACGTCTGGCATATGATCACCTTTATTCATTATCAACTATATACTACTATTTATTAGTATTCGCCATGTTGAAATTTCAGTATGGCAATCATGTTATTGATAATGAAGTTTCTGCTGTGGATAGTTTTTACAATATCCTCTAGGAAATCAGCATTTGCTGTATGAAAATCAATTTTAAGACTCAGACGGATAATATCAGCATCTGCTTGTAAATGCTTATCGAGATCTTGTCTAATGATTTTCTTTTGCTGCGGTTTCCATCCACGATCACGTAGATCTTCTTCAGCCATAGAACCATCAAGCCACTCACGTTTAGCAAGCTCAAGTTCTTTGTAATCATAACGAAGCTTCTTTACTTTCAAAGCTTCCTTATAATACATACCATAATACTTGTTGTGTAAGATGGGAATTTTCTTAGCTTCCCCACCGAGATTTGATTCGTCGATCTTAACATCTTCAGCCCAGATCGCGCTAATTTCTTCAGTACTCATTATAACTATTCCTCTATTCACGTCACTTTATAATATATTATAACACAGGAATGCACTAATGTCAAGGCATTTTTTCAAAGCTCATATTTGTATATCTGAAAGTAACGTTAACTTCTGGGTATTGAACATCAGTATTCGTTACGTCTAGAGGAACACCACTGATGGATGTTGGAAAGGCTTCTGTGAAAGTAAATTTAAGATTTCCAATTCTAGCACTATTCTCAATTATGACTGATATATCAGATCTCTCGCCTGCCTTACTAGCTTGTAGGTCAGCTCTTTGTTTGGTATTTTCAGGAGTACCCATTCCTTCCATCCACCTTAAAATCTCTTCATAATTAGACATGTTCTCATCTGCTATAAAGGAGAGGTCAAGATCTGCGTATTCCACGCGATCCGGTGTTTGATAAATACGATGAATAGGGGATTGCTGCTCTGGAGCATTCATACTAAGACTAGGCAAAGTTACCCTTTGTGTAAAAAATTCTACATGAGGGAGCCTATCTATAACGATCTTAAATGAGATCGGTGACAAATAATTTGTAATCATTCTAAATTTCCTATTGACATTATGTTAAGCTTATGGTATATTTATAAATACAACACCTGATCAATGGTAGGAAAGCACATGTCTGACGAAAAACCAATAGGTTATGATGACCCTTTTGATGACTGTACACATTGGCTGGGTAAAATATAATATAAAGGAATATATATAATGATGAAATTAAATGAAAATAACTGTTGACATTACTGTGTCTATGGTATAGAATGGCTATATAAATTAATGGAGATTAAGCTTTGAGTGAAGATTTTAGAATATTAACTGCACGACAACACGTCAGAGAACGTATTGGAATGTATATGGGTTCAAGCTCTAAAGAAGATATTGAACGTTTTGTTATGGGCGAGTGGAAAACATCTTACTATGTTCCTGCCTTATCTAAAATGGTAGATGAAATTCTTGATAACGCAATTGATGAAGCAATCCGTACTAACTTCAAGTTTGCTAATAAAATTGACGTGTCTGTTAAGAATGGTGTGGTTGTTGTAACAGACAATGGCCGTGGTATTCCACAGGATGAAATCTTTGACGAAGCTTCAGGCGATAAAATTCTTCGCCCAGTTGCTGCTTGGACACGAGTTAATGCCGGTACATCGTTCGATGATGAACGAGTAACTATTGGTACTAACGGCGTTGGTTCAGCAGCTACTAACTTCTTATCTTCTAAGTTTGTTGGTAAAACTTGGTGTAAAGGTAAGCGAGTTGAAGTTCGTTGTAAAGATGGTGGTGACTCTATTGATGTACAAGTAAAAACTGGTATTGATGGAAGCGGTACTGAAGTTTCTTTTGTACCAGATTATTCTCTCTTTGAAGTAGAAGATTTAGATGCTCTTGATACAGTATCTCTTATCGAAGATCGTATGATCAGTCTTCAAATGGCATTCCCTGAAATTGCATTCTCATTTAATAAGCGTCGTATTAAGGTAAATGATCTTAAGAAATATGCTAAGTTATTTGTAGGTGAAGAAGGTGAATTCATTATAGAAAAAACTGAGAACCTTTCATTCTTCTATGCTTCTTCTGAAGATGGCTTCCGTTCTAATTCATTCGTTAATGGCGTTAACACTCGTCAAGGCGGTACATATGTTGACTTCCTTACTAACGGCGTATTAGACGAACTTGGTACAATGATTAAACGTAAGCATAAGATTGAAGTTGCTAAGTCGACTATTAAGAATGGTCTTACGTTTGTAATGTTTGCAAGAAACTTTACTAATCCAAAATTTGATTCACAAACAAAAGAACGTTTAACGAATCCAATGACTAACGTTCGTGAGCATACTATTCAAGCAGGTATTAAAGATGCTGCTTCTATTGCTCGTAAAATTCTTAACACACCATCAATCATTGATCCTATTGTTGAAGCACAACTTGCAAAGAAAATTGCTGCTGATCGTAGGGCTGCTACTCTTGCACAGAAAAAGCTTCGTAAAGTTAAAGTAGCAAAACATATCTCAGCAAACCGTGATGATGCCACTCTTAAAATTGTAGAGGGCGATTCAGCGATGGGATTCCTGCTGAAGGTACGTGATCCTAATAAGGTTGGTGCTTACCCATTACGTGGAGTTATCATGAACACCTGGGACATGAAACCAGCAGATGTTCTAAAGAATAAAGAATTATCAGAATTAGTATCAGTTCTTGGATTAGATATTACTGATCCAAATAGCATTGACGATATGACATATAAACATATTGCAATTCTAACTGACGCCGATCACGATGGTATTGGACACATTAGTCCTTTGCTTATCGCTTTCTTTTACAAGTTTTGGCCACGGCTATTACTCGAAAAGAAAGTTAAGATCACTCGAACTCCGATTATGATTTCTACTAAAGCTAAATTAGTTAAGTGGTTCTATGCATACGAGGAAGCAAGTGAATTTAAGTCTAACCAATCTGGATGGAAGCATCGATATATTAAAGGACTGGGTAGTTTACAAGAAGAAGAATATTCAACCATCATCAATCAACCTGTATATGATACGGTTACAGTTGACGACGCTAAAACATTCGAAATGATGTTTGGCAAAGAAAGTCAACTCCGTAAAGATTACATGATGGCATAGTAAAAAGGGAAACAAAAGATGACGTTACGCGAACAAATTCTAGAATCACTGAAATCTCATGCTGTTGGACATATCAATAAGCATAAGATGAATGTTGAAATCTATCTAACCAATCCAGCCGGTATTGGTGAACACCCAGATGTTCTAGAAGCTATTGAAGCAGAACTCAAAGTTATTGCAGAATACGAAGATCAACTGCAATTGATTGACAAATATTTCAAATAAGTTGAAATTAACTGTTGACAAACACGTAGAACTAGTATAGAATAGTACTATATTAAATAAGGAACCAATATGAGTTTAGATCAGTTCATATCACAAGAAGACAATAAGACCTCTCTAGGTGAATACCCTATAAGTAAGGTAGCCTCGAACGAGTGGAAATCTTTCGCAATGTATACTGTGGAATCTAGAGCGATTCCTAATATGATAGATGGATTAAAACCAGTTCAACGCTTTTATCTTTACTCGTCACTTATCAACTCAAAGCGAGACTTCAAGAAAGTGTCCGCTGTAGCTGGTATCATTAGTGACTATGGATATAACCACGGAGAGGCTAGCGCAGCAGGGGCGGGTCAGTTGATGGCCGCAACGTGGAATAATAACATTTGCTTAGTCGAAGGCCGTGGTTCCTTTGGTACTCGACTAATTCAAGAAGCAGGTGCACCACGTTATGTATATACAAGGCTCAGTGAAAACTTTGAGAAGTATATCCGGGATATCGATCTCGCCCCTGCTCACGACGATCCTGAGCATGAACCACCATCGTTCTATGTACCTGTGATACCTCTAGTGTTAGCTAATGGTACTAAGGGTATTGCTACTGGGTTTGCTACAAACATCCTTCCACGAAGCCAGAAATCACTCTCACGTGCTGTTAGTGAATATTTGTCAAGTGGTACTATTAAGAAGCGTATTCCAATTACTTTCCCAGACTTTAAAGGTAAAGTTGTATGGGATACTGCTAACGATCGCTATAGCATTCTTGGTGTTTATGAAAAGAAATCCAAGACTGTTATGGAAATTACTGAAGTACCATACGGATATGATCGAGAGTCTTATGTTAAGATCCTTGATAAACTAGAAGACGATGGTGATATAGTATCCTATGATGATCTATGTGACAAAGCTGGTTTCTCTTTTGAGATTAAGCTTAAGCAAAATACTAGTGCTAACTGGGATAATGAAAAGATCATTCGTAAATTCAAGCTAAGTAAACCTGCATCTGAGAATATTACTGTTATTGATTATGATGGTAAGCTTCGTGAGTATGATGATGAACGTGAGCTTGTTAAACACTTCTGTGATTATCGTCTTGGTATACTACATAAGCGTATTGAACTTCGTCAAGCAGAAGCCTCAGAATTAGCTCGTTGGTTGAAGATTAAGATGGAATTTATCCAATCTGTCCTTGATGATAAAATCATTTTCAAGAATCGTAAGAAAGCAGATGTCGGTAAACAGATCTTAGATAATACCGATGCTATTGATTCAGATGTGGATAAGTTACTACGTGTTAACATTATGAGCCTCACAGATGAAATGGTAAGGGAACTATCCAAGGAAATTAAATCAGCTCAAGCAGAACGTACGTTTTGGAGTAAAGAAACACCTAAAAACCAGTTTACAACAGATTTAGAAGGATTATAGCCTATGAAATATCGATTGTATATGTTTGCATACGATCAACATCAGCGTCGCAGAGATAAGAAATTAAATCTAGCTTGGTTGGTTAATTTATTCTATAGGAATAATCCAGATTATTGTCTTGAAGTTTGGGTAGAAAGAACTCTATCCAGTAAGCGGGTAACATGAAAATTGAAGTTACTGATCTCGACGTTAGTTTAACAGAAAACTTTATCAATTTTTGTTGTGATGATCTAGGTGTATATCCTGATTTAATTACCGTAGAAGGATGGGACGAAAAGTTTCCAAGTGGTGCTACTGGTCTTTGCTATGAGGTAGACTTTAAAGAAGAATATATTATTATGGTATCAAAAGAAGGTCGTAATACAACAGAGATATATGATACCATTGCACATGAAATGATTCACGTTAAGCAGTTCATGGTAGATAATCTAAGTAAGAATTTATGTCAAGAATCACGCCCACATTATACTGAACGTTGGTGGGAAATAGAAGCTAAAGAAAATAGTTTTGATATGGTGAAAAAATATGTTGACATTCTAATGAACGTGTGATAGTATAAACTATAAGGTGGAAATAATGCAAGACTTAATAACAGCAAATATATTATTCTGGATTTTTTGGGGATTTATTTCCTACCTTCCATATATGATTTTTCAATCAGCCATAGACTCATATGGTATTGAAGATGATGAAGATTAGTTCCCTTAGTTCAGCTGGATAGAACAACGGATTTCTAATCCGTAGGTCGCAGGTTCGAATCCTGCAGGGAACGCCAGAAAACCCTCACAAGGGGTTAATCTTATCTTCCGATTGTACACGGTTTAGATAAGTGGGTATATCATCTGGTACCGACGGAAACCCAGGCGCTTCTATTGGCGGGACAATAGATAAGGGGAGGGGCAAGCTGCAGCAAACCCCTCCCTTGATTATTAATGGATCGTAGCACAGCCTGGTAGTTGCGCCTGTCCCTGCGGCAGGAGGTCGTAGGTTCGAATCCTATCGATCCAGCCAATTAAATTTTAAGAGGAAAATTATGAAAGATAATGACGTAGTAACAGTTGTAGCACCTACTGGCGAATATGTAGGTAGGATGCTTAAGTTTGATGAAACCGGTATTGTATTACAAAATCCCAGAATGATTACTTATTCAGAAGATGGTATGGGATTCGCAGCAGGTATTGCAGCAACAGGTAATCCAGATCCAAAAGAAGTAACTATTATGAATATTGTATTTGTTACTGAGTGTAATGTTGAGATTGTTAAAGCTTGGCATCAAGCAACATCAGGAATTATCTTGTAGTAATGTGGGTTTTAGTTTTTATATATTTCTATGAAACCATGCCATTTGTAGAAAAAGTAACTGTTGCTGATACAATGGAAAATTGTTTTCTAGCAAGAGAAGCTCTTTCAATGGATGTTGGTAAAGGAGATGGATATTTTATTGAAGGCCAACAAGCAGTTTGTATTAAAATAGAATAGTGCCCGCGTGGTGGAATGGTAGACACTACAGACTTAAAATCTGTTGCTTTACAGCGTACCGGTTCGAGTCCGGTCGCGGGTACCAAAAGGACTCCTCTAGCTCAACTGGTTAGAGCTGAGCGCTCATAACGCTTAGGTTACAGGTTCGAGTCCTGTGGGGAGTACCAAATAAACGGTTCTATTCCCGTTCTAAAACAATTGAATAGATGGTGCCCAGGAGACCTAAGCAGGTCAGGAAACTGCTTATAAATATATTTAAGGATGATGTTCTACGTATCAAGTGGTACGTACCATAGTAGTGGAAAGGAACCCACAGCCGGAAATACTATAAATGAGGGATTTAATATGCATAAGCTATTTGCATTAATGACCGTAGTTTTATTAGTTGGTTGTAATACCGTAGATTCTGTCATTGGCGGAACTAAAAGTATTGTTGGTGGAGTTGCTTCAGATGTTGTTGGAGTTACTGCGGGCACTTTAGATGTTGTATCTGGTACAATCAAAATTGCTGCTGATAAGACTGGTGTTGAAACTAAAAACACTGCCGAGTAAAGTTTTAGGAGCTAGCTTGCCACGGATGGCTACTCTTTACTTTCTCTAATTATCTGTCTGATATTTGCATTTATTATAAACTTTTCTGTTACTCTTCTAATGCTTAATACAGAACTTGCAGGAAAAGCTTTTAAATTTACTGCATTGTTTTGATTACCACCAAGGATGTTATACATCTTAGTTCCATTAGCAGATATACTTGTGCTTGAATAGAACCCAACATGTCCTTGCCATTCTGAATTTCCTCTTGGTAAAACTACAATGTCACCTTGTTGTGGCTCAGTTACTTCTTCACCATATTTTAAAAAACTTCTGGCTAAAAGATAATTGCTTGATACTGATTCTGATGTCGGTAAACGTTCTTCTAATAAAACCATATTAACAAACGCAGCACACCACTCAGTTGTTACAGGATCTACTCCCATAATTTGTTTAATAAGCTCTCTATCACGAGCTTCATTTAAACCGTAATAGTAATACGCTTTGTGTGTTAAAGTTGTTTTAAGAGGAACCATTCGTTCTTTTGGATTTATCTGTTCTATTGCAGAACATCCCAATAGTAGAACGAACATCACAGAAAAAATAATATATTTCATAAGGCCTATCATTATTATTAATTTTACCTTTTATTTATATGTTGACATTACGCTAAATACATGTTATAATATAAACTAATATTACAGGAGATTACAATGGCAAAAGTTCTAGTAACGGGTGCAACAGGCTACATCGGCAGTCACGTTTGCAAACTCTTAAAATTAAATATGCACGAAGTAGAAGCTTGGGATACTAACATCCACGGCGAATATAATGAGATATCAGAATATGTAGATCGATTTGAGAAAATTGATATTACTAATATTCCATATGCTTATGCTCACTTTGATGCAGTAGTTCATCTAGCAGGTCGTAGTGTTGTACCACAGAGTCTAAAAGAACCAACAGAATACTATAGAGTTAATGCTATGGGTACTTCACATATTCTTGATAAGGTAGCAACACCAAATTTCATTTTCGCTTCTACATCTAGTGCTTGGGAAATGGCTTCGCCATATGCAAAAAGTAAAGTAGCAGCAGAAGATATTATTAAGGAAAAAGCAGATGGGCACACTATTTTTAGGTTTTTTAATGTATCTGGTACTGACGGTACTAATAGGCAACTTGGCCCTCCCAGTCATCTTATCCGTGTTGCTGCTATGGCTAGTCTTGACAAATCTCCCTCAATTAATATCTTTGGCAATGACTATACTACTCGCGATGGTACTTGCGTCCGGGATTACATTCATGTTCTCGATCTTGCTACTGCTATAGTACAAGCTGTAGAGAATGGTCCACGTAACACAGATTACGAATGTCTTGGTAGTTACCAAGGTTTCACTGTTCTAGAGGTTCTAGATATGATGGAGAAAGTAACTGGTGTTAAGTTGGAAAGAAATATTTCTGGCAGAAGAGAAGGTGATGCTGTATCTTCTGTAGTTGACGAGTTATCAGAGTATGCAGTACTTACTAAAACTCTAGAAGATATGTGCAGAGATCAATTTAATTTAGAAAAAGGGTTGACAAACACCCAGAACTAAGTTATAATGGCTATATTAAGTTAATGGTATGGAACGAGACGGCGAGAAGTTATGTAAGTGGTTTTCCCCAGCAACTTTTAGGACCCACGATGTATACCGCCATTAACTTAATTTTAATTATATTATGAGTACAAAGATTATGAAGTGGTTAGCTACAGCATTATTCTTAACAGCAGGCACCCTACTATCTCTCAACATTGAGATATCCCGTTTTGGTTTTTTGTTGTTCTTATCCGGACACGTCTTATTAAGTTATTACTTTTATAAGCAGAAGGATTGGGCAATGACTACTCAAAACGGGTTTTTTCTGTTCATTGATGGTCTAGGAATTTACCGATGGTTTTTCTAAGAGGAAAGGATTATGGCAGTTAAATTTGCATCTACTGTAAATATAGTAAAGAACAACAAGAAAACTTCACAAGGCGATAAGAATGTAAAGATGGCTTCAATGAATAAGTCAAAGAAACGTTCTTTTAAGAAGTATAGAGGGCAGGGAAAGTAAGTAGGAAAATGGTCGGCGCTTTAGGAGTTAAGGGTAGCGAATCCTAACTCCAAGGTGGCCGACCCACCTACGCCTAGCTCATCGGCCCAAAACGGCTAACGGTCCTAGGTGATTCTACGCTTCAGGCTTCCATATAGTCCAAGCACCGTAAGCAATCATAACGTAAGCTACTAAAGCAACAGGTGCTAGTAACATCATTACTCCACCACCAATAAGCATTGCTCCATCAGCGGATGTTCTTTCTTTTAGTCTGTTTTTAATAAAATTTATCATGTCTATGTCTCCTTTTTTTGACGAATTATTTTAGCCTTTTTTCCATTCTCTAACGACTTAATTCTCAATTCAAGTACATTGATATCTGACACAAGACCGTCGATTTTTTTAGTTACTTTAGGATAACGCTTGCGCCACGCTTCTGGGTCGTCTTGTAACCAAGTCCAACCCCACCGAACAGCGAGATAATCTAAACAGTTGTCAAATTTCCCCATTGCCCATAATGCCATATTTGTATTTCGAAACCATGCTAGAAATGCTGCACCAAGAATAGATCCGGCGATTGCGGTATAAATCCACAGTGTATCTCCGAACATTGCATTAAGTGTATCAATCATTTAGTTTCTCCGTATGCTTAACATAGTTTTGCATTCCGTGATCTTCAGCGCCGTCGAGAATACCAGATCTCCAACCACGCCATTTATCTTTTATCATCTGCCAAGTAGTAAGCTTTCTAATATTACCATAGAAGTTAATATATTGTTGATCACCGTGATGCTTATATCCCATTATGAATAACGGAACTTTTGTCACTAGATCATTATTATTAACGAATCTTTTATGTGGTGTAGAAATAGCTTTAACAAACTTTCGTGTGCCAACTCTTGGAGATCCGAATGTTGTTAGTGATTCTACTTCGGTATATTCTTCCATACGTGAAGTACATATAGTTGCCATTGCAGCACCTAAAGAATGTCCTGTAATATGTAAGGTTTTCTTTTCATGTGTTAATTGATGCTTTGATATAACGCTCCACAGCTTATCACATTCATTTCTAAATCCTGAATGAACTAAACCGTGAGTCATTGCTCCACGAGGAATTGCATTTAAATCTGCTAATAAGTCAGATAACTCTGAAGGCTCGGTACCTCTAAAAGCTAATACATATTCTGTTTTATTCCAAAATGCATGGCACTGAGCACCGTCATCTTCGAAAAATTTATGTCCTGTGTAACCTAATTTCTTTTTGAATGCTTTGGCTTCCTTGCTATCGAGATACGCAATCTCTGCAAGTTGAGCCATTTTATTACTCCACATTTTAACTTCTCCGTTTAGGGTATTATATCATATTTATTAGGATTCATTGTCTGGTCCATATTAGGTCCGACCTCTTCCCAATACTGTTCACTTCTTTCTGCTGCTATTTGCATGGATATAAGAAGTATCAAAATTCCAGCCGCCCATATTAACTTACTCATATCTATTATCCCAAGGGGCGTTTTCGTTACATCCTGCTGGCAAATGATCTTTATACCAAACGGAAGCTGTCATTCCACTGGCATTAACAGATATTGTACTTTTTTCAAATGGCATTTCTCTAGGTTTACCCCAGCACCGGTTCATGCTTTGTCCAGGATACAAATATCTTGGATTGGCCTTTATAAAGCTTTGATATTCTATAAGCTTTTTATTATTGTCAACATCTTTCCAGTCGAAATAACAAGACGCAGCAGCGTTATAATCCCCAGCATTTTCTAAATTACATTGTCCTATTACTTTGTTATTTTCCGACTGTACGTTTGCGCTAGTAGCAGTCGCTATAAACAGTGGCAAAGCAATTATTCTAATTAGTTTTCTCATCGTCTTTACACTCACACTTTGTACATACATCATTAACACATTTAGAACAGTCTGTAGCATAGCAGTGACATCGGTGGCCACAACTTTTACAATATCTTTCTGTTCCTTGCAATAAATCTACCTTTAATTTGCTAAAGGATTGTCGAGAGCACGCTGCAATGTTTTATTTAGAGCAGCATCTAGTTCATCCATTTTACGTTGTAAAGAAGATCGTAACGCTTCGTTGTCTCGCTCAACCTTGCTTTCTAAATCGGTCATGCGCGAATTATTAGAGTCTCTTAAAGCGTTAGCCTTTGTGTCATAATCATTTTGCAATGCATCTCTTTTGTTTTCAAAACGTTCTTCAGCATTTTGAATTACTGCACGATTATCTTCTTCTTGTTCTCTAACTTTATCATCCATACGATCTACTTGTTTTTCAATTCCAAGTATATCATCTCGTAAACCTGACTTAATATCCCGTGTATATTCTATAGCTTCGTCGATTCTTAACATAGCATCATTAAGTTTAACAATAACTTTGTCGTTTTCTACTTGTATAGCTTCTACATCTATGTTTTGTACAATCTCTTTCATTGCCATATAATCATCATATACTTTAAATGATCCATATAAACCACCGAGGATTGTACTGATCAAGGCAAACAACATACCGATTGTCGTTGGCGTCATAGTGATACCAAAGATTTTCATCTTTGTATTCTTTAAATTCTCTATTTCTGCTTCGAAGTTTTCTATGCCTTCGCCTAAATCTTTTTTTGCCATCTGATTATCCTGTTAGTTTTCAAACTCTGCGCTTGTACCTGAGGCATTCAAACGTTTTAAAGCTTCCAGTTCTTGTTGTAGTTTAAGAACTTCTAAACGTTTCTTTCTCAACTCTAATTGGTATAGCGAATTACAATTAATTCTTTCTTTTGGTTTATCGAGTGGTATAGTAATCCTCGCATAAACACCTATATCTTTTTCTGTATTACCAAAGGGGTCTGAATTATTTCCTCCAAACGGCGATTGATAATTATCAATAACTCCTGTCACACCAAATTCTAGATTAGTCGCGCCACCAATAGAGTTTTTACAATCTAAGTCTCCTGCACGAATACTGTCTTGGCCATATGTACCGCTCATTCCTGGTAATGATATACCTACGCCACTACTTTGGGCATAAGATATACTAGGCACAGAAAGTAAAAGTACTAATATCAACTTTTTCATTTTATAACCTTTTTATTTTACACGCGAACAGATTCTTGACTTTATTGCTGTTCTCGTAATTTCTTTTTTCCTTAATTTGGACATTGAGCAAATATAAGTTATTCTTTTCTTATCTTCGTTTCTTATATAGATCTCAACTGATACTGTGCTTAAATACGGTATTTTATAAATTTTGTAATTAGACACAAATGGAATAGGTTTCCAGTCCTTGGTAAACACTCCTAATTCGTAATATTCTACTTCTGCTCGTTTATTAAAAATTGTCATAGTAGTCTTCTGTAACCCATCAATATGTGATATTGAAAGCTCCGGATAAGTTGGAACCATCTCGTGCGAGTAGGCTACAGAAGATATTGTTAATACCATAGCAGCTATAATGTATTTCATTTTAGTCATAAATCTCAATCTTTTAATTATTTAGCTATGCAATCAGCCTGTACTAATGCTGTATAGTTACCACCTGGGAATGCTTTGTTGCCGCCCATAGTAGCTACTGAACTTGTTTGGAACCAAGTTGAACCAGTTGCTGTTAGGTCATAACGATCCATCATACCTAATTCTATTTTACTTGATTCATAAGCACCCATTGTTGTAGCATCTGATACAGTTTTTACAGTTGTATCTCCAGTCCACGTTACTTGATCTGGCAATGTTGGTGATGTGCTAAATTCTTGCGGTCCAGTAATCTCTGCATAGTATGAATCAGCCAAAGTAACATCAATACGAATTACTGACTGCTCACCACCATCTGAAGATGATGTTGTAAGTGTGTAAGCATTCGGGTTACCAAAAGTACCTGACGTATCTGTTTGAATAATGCAACGAGATTGTACTGTACCGTTGATTGGTGTTTCATCTGCTTGTGCTATTCCAGCGGGTGCGGCTAATAAAAACCCCATAAATGCAGTCGCTGTAATCATATTTTTATTGTTAAACATATTAGTGTCTCCTAATTATTTTGTAGTTAAATTGTATTGCATGTCAACCATTTGTTTGTGTAGCAATTGTTGCGCTAATCCATTACGTAAACCACTTTTTCCATCAGGTATATCACCACCAGCCATTACTACCGTTTCATTGTATTCACCACCTGGTATATTTACAGGAAAGTAATTACTTATAATAGCAGCTTGTGCAGTACTGTTCATTCTATTTATCGTTTGGTTTTCAGCAAATAGTGCTGCAGTATCTCCAACCGACATTGCTTTTTCTAAGCGGTATTTTCTATCTTCTTCTTCTTGCGCTTCTAACTCTGCAAGTTCTTCATCTGTTAAACCATCTTGCTCATTATATTCATCATTAGGATCCCATTCAGCTTGACTTGAATCCCCTTCTTCAACAGCATCATAAATCTTATAATCTATATCCGGTATAACTGGAACCGGAGTCTTATAGTTAGGACAATTAGAGTCGAACTGTGGATCGAAACAAGGTGTTACTTTATATGTGTATACAACACTTGCTTCATCAACTGATCCATTACCGTCAACTTGTATGCTTCCGTCGCCCCATAAGGCACGTGGAATATTTCCTACTGGTATTGCTCTTTGAATTCTAGTTCCACCTAATGATCCAGGTTTCCAGTCATCACGTGATCTGAAAACATAACCTTCTCCATTAGCTAATTCATTTTGAACATATACTGTAACCCACTCACCTGTTTCTTTTTGAATACGATAACCGTATATTACGTTCTGTATATCCAATCCTGGATTATCAGGCAGAATGTTACCCATTGTCCATTTCAATGCTTGGTCGGCAACTGCATTGCCAGTGTAGCCGTAATATGGCGTTATGCTTTTACTTTCCTCAGAGGAAGAGTAAGAAGGCCAAAATCCCAGCGCCAATAGCAGGAGCAGCTTTTTCTGCATCTATAGGTCCCATTCCTTTTAATTCTTTTTCAGTAGTCTCAACATGTGATTCCCAGCCAAGTTTAGCAGCCTCACCAATTTGCCCATCGTACGGACACGGAGTGCCTGCTTGCATCATAGCATCGAATACGCCTCTATCTTGGCACATCACAGATACTGCTGCAACTTTCATTCCCATATCGTATAATACTTTTGCGTTCTTTAGTCGTTGGCAGTTTTCCTCGGTGAATGTACCACCCCCGGAAATACCAAGAATTTGTGTTTGCACAGCAGCAGATACTCCGATCGTACAAAGATCGCTGTTGTTTCCTGAATTAAATTGTGGTGCAATCGCGCTTGGCGGTGTTTGTTTGATAGTCGTTGTCATACTACCAGACGAAGTAACATTGCTGTCAGTTCCTGAATACGTACAAACATAACCTTCTGGACAGTCAATAGTTTCTTGAGCAAGTCCAACATTAGCGAATATCAATAACATCCCGGCGATCGCAGCCATTAGTGTATATCTCATTTCATTCTTCTCCAGTATACTTCATCATTTTACATTACTACTTACAGTTATTATTTATAAACAAAAAGTATTGGTAATAATAAATAAGTTAATTATACATATACGTGTAATTAAACAATCACTCAAGGATTATTAAAATGAACACTAACGAATATGACGTCAAAGTACTTAAGGTAGTTGATGGAGATACAATAGACGTAGATATCGATCTTGGATTCGGTATTACATTAACAGATGAACGAGTAAGAATTATGGGTATTGATACTCCTGAATCTCGTACATCTGATAGAGTAGAAGATCTGTTTGGAGAAGCGGCTAAGCTTAGATTAAAGCAGCTTATGAAGAACGGCGGCAAGCTTATCACCACTGAAGACAGAAAAGGTGAGGATATGAAAGGCAAATTTGGTCGTGTTCTTGGCGATTTCAAGGTAGAGTATAACGGTGAAATGAAAAAAGTAACTGAAATAATGGCTGAAGAAGGCCACTGCGTACCATACTTTGGCGGATCTAAAGAAGAAACCCAAGCTGCTCATATAGTAAACCGAGTAAGATTACTCAAAGAAGGCCTTGTTACTCAGGCTAAATACGACAAAGCTGTCATACAGATGGAAAAAAAGGCTGCAAAAGAGGCTAAAAAGGCTGCAAAATAGTTATAAGAGTGGTCTTCTTTATAACAAAATGATCTAAGAAGTACTCAAAATTAGTGTACTTTTGTTCTGAAATGATGTATAATATACCTATATTAAACAATAGAGATATACATTATGGATCGGATCACAATGAAGAAGAAGGCTGCTCTAGGTTACTTTGATACCAATGCCAATGATGATGTTTGGCGTAAAATAGGTAGCTTCTCTAAGCTTGCTGTTTGGGTTGACGATTCTGATGAAGGTTATCTTGACGTTGAAGTGGTAGATAACAGTGTATCTCATAAAAGAAGCCCACAGCGTGTGAAGAGAGTGCTTAGAGTGCAGCTATCTGTTGGCAGTTTCAAGAATGCTTTCCATATTGATATGACTCAACTCGATCACAGATATGGTGGCCGTGGTATTGCTGCTAAGGCATACCGTTATATCATTAAGAAGTTAGGACTTACAATACAAGCTGGTACTGCTCAATCAAAAGGTGGCCGTAAAGTTTGGTTTGATCTTGCACAAATTAATGATTTGAATGTCTATGTTCAATCAAAGTATAGCAAAAAATATGTTGTTGGTATCGATACAGAAGAGCGTGAAGTATGGCATCCAATGAAAGAAATATATGACGGAGAAAAAGAAATGTATGTCTTTGCTACCGCAGCATAATAAATAGTATTATGGCTATTACATTATCAGCTGCTGCTGAAAAACATATTATCAGAAATCTATCTGAGCGAAAGCAAGGTGTGGGTGTCCGTCTTGGTGTTAAAACTACGGGATGCTCTGGTCTTGCTTATGTGATAGAATTTGTAGATACTGCTGAAGAACAAGACATTCTTTATAAGTGCGGCGAAATAGATGTGTTTGTTGATCCTAAAAGTAATGTGTATTTAAACGGAACTCAATTAGATTTTGTTAGAGAAGGTTTAAACGAAGGATTCATATTTAAAAATCCTAATGTAAGTGCTGAATGCGGATGTGGTGAAAGTTTTACAGTAAACTGAAATTAACTGTTGACAACCACTTTAAACTGTGATATAATATATACATAATGATTAAGGAAGTTACTTATGAATTTTGTTGAAGTTACTGGCGGTAAAGCTAAAGAGAGACAACTAGTTGAAGAAGTAACGTGTTGGTGTGTAAACAATATGCTACCTCGATACAGAACTTTAAATATAGAAGTTAATCTCGGTAATCTTAAAGATAGAGCAATGGGATATTGTTTAGAAGGCGATCATAATAGAGAGTTTAGAATAGACATAAGAAAAGGTCTAGGTCTTTATGATCTAATAAGCACAGTGTGCCACGAGATGGTTCATGTTAAGCAATACGTAAAAGGTCAACTTAAGCATAGAACAGACGGTAGTCAAATGTGGAAAACCGAGCCTGATCTATCACAGGAAACTAACTACGAAGATACTCCTTGGGAACTTGAAGCTTTTGCTTTAGAGGAAGAACTCGCTAAGCAATGTTTTAAAGAATTAAAATTCAACTTTTAATGGTTGACAATTATAAATAAACATGTTATAATATATTTAAATAAGGAATTAAACGAATGCCAGAAAATGTGCAAACACTATCATTGACAAGAATCAATGAGTTAATGGTAGAAGCTGGACACGAAACAATTGAGATACTAACTGCTACTTTTGTGGAAGTCAATGCCTCTAACGAAGCTCAGTACCAAGTAACTCATTTTAGTCCAGTAACAAGTGGCAATGTCCAAAATCACGTATTTGTAGATATTGATTTGCAAGGTGATACGAGACTGTTGTTTAATCCTATAGAAGAAGGTGAATTGTGGTTGCGACGTACTGAAGAAGAAATCGCTGCTGACAACGAAACAGAATAACTATTCTCTGCGACCAGCCTTGAGCCAAATTATATTCGGGCCAAGCGCAAATTACGCAGAGCGGTAAAAGCAATATAGGCTGTTTATTGCTTTATATCGTAACCTAGGTAACAGCCTATACCTGTATTGCCCGTCGGTACAGGATTAAATCAAATCAGGGAGACCAGATAGTCACTTGATAGGGCGGGCCAAATTCAAATACACTTTATTATGGAGACTTATGAAGCCCACAAAACGTAACATACTGGTAGTAGATGCTGGTGAAGATACGAAAACCACTGCAGGTGGTATTATACTACAAACAACTCTTGACACAGGATCTAAACCTGGATTTGTATTGGCAGTTGGTCCTTTAGCCGATCACATTAAACCTAAAGATAAGGTTGCACTAGATTGGAGCAAAGGAATGCCTATAACAGTAAAGGGTGAAAAAGCTATACTGATAAATGAAGATTTTATTTTAGGTGTTTATAACGAGTAAAATGTTAAAGAATAGGGAGAGTCATTATTTGGCTTTCCCTATTTTTTTATTCTTAATTCTTGTTCTTGATTGCGTCAGCACCAAAGAATGCTGCAACTAAAGCTGAGATAGCGATAAAGTATGTCGGAGCAATATTTCCTACAATACCTGCTGCTTCATCTAAACCTAAGAATGATGTTGCCACGATGGCGAACGGATATAGTAACATGCCGAATAAAGCAAACCAAGTCATTTTACGCATGGCATCACGTTGAGCATCAGCGTCTTCCATTTCTTTGCGTTTAAACTCTAGGTGCATTGACATTTCTTCGGCTGAAATATGCCCGTCATTGTTTGCATCCATACCTTCAACTGCTGCGGCGTCGATTGTTTTCTTTGCCATTAGTAATTCTCCTAATATAATTTAAATTCACATAACAAAGATCGACTCAATGTAGTATTTATAAATAGAATTAACACCCCCGCTAATAGTCAATTTAAGGAGAGACGAAGATGGCAATTAAAATAGCTAATCAAACAATAATCAGTGATGCACGTGAGTTGCAAAATATTGCGTCAACAGACGTAGATACACGAAATGCAATTAATAACGCGATTGCTTTACAAAGTAATGTTCTTACAATTTATGATTCTTTAGGCAGCCCTGTTAGAGTGTTTTACGCAGCCAACGCCGTTATAACTTAAATCATTAATATGTGAGGAATAAAAAATGGCGATAAGAAGACCAGTATATTTGTTTGCTGACCCTACGCTGACCCCAATAACATCAGATTTTTATGAATATAACGATAGCTTTATGGCAGATATTCTGGCATTTGCTTCTTACGTTCACGCACAAGATCCTGGACCAAAACTAGAAGTTAATACTTCAAACGGCACTCAGATGCCGAATCAAGGGTTTACAGATACTTATTATATTGCAGGTGCATCAACAACTCGAACAGAAAGATTTTCTACTGCAGCTGAAACACCTAATGTTTCTATGTCAACTGACACATATAATAGAATACGTATTGTTAATAATCAAGGTACGCTTCCAACAACGGATGCAAACAACTTAGAATATCCTTTGTATCTAACTGATGATACACCTAGACAATTACGAGCAATGACTCGACAAGATTTTCTGGATACATTTGTTACACCTGCTTTAGATAATTGGCTTGGTACAGTTGCAAACGAACAAGGTGGTACTTATTTCTTAACAACATCTGCTAACCCAGCAAATGCTACTATTGTTGGATCTGTTCCTGCCGCAGTAAACTCTGTTGCTAACTTAAGTGCATATTCATCTGGTGGTATTGGAGAAGCGGTCAAGCAAACAACTGATATAAATTATTGGCTTGCTAAAGTAGATTATTCAGAAGTTGATTTTGATCCTATGGAAGACTCATTACCAATGTATTTCGACGCCGGTACTGAAACAATCAGAATGCATACTCTCGCCAGTTGGACTGCTTTATTAGGTCCTTTCTTAAGATACTATCTTGGAGGCGGTTCTCCAACTCATACTATTTCATATAACATTAATGGAAGTGGTACAACACAAGGCTCAATCTTTACAGATTCTCGCCGTACTCCAACAGGTACTGGTTATACTACACGATATGTTAATGTAGACGATTATAGAACTCAAGAATTTCCTACTGGTACAGAATCTACGATAGCAGGAACTGAGAAAAGATTAAAAATGCAAATTGGAGTGACTGAATCTATTGCTCTACTTGGTTCGTCTGCTACTCCACAAGAGTTCGACAGCTCTGGTCCTATAGATGATGGTGGATGGAAAGCACAAAACGGATTTACATTTACATCTTCAGGTAATATCGAAGAAAAAGATTATTTTTATGACGGAGCACAACAAACATTTAGTACTAGCGAATGGTGCAATGTTACTCCAACGGGTAATTACTGGATAAGATTTACTGATGACACTGCTGCAACATCTGGTGGAACATCTCGTGTCCCTGCTACAGGTCAGAATTTCACAGAAACTGGTTCAACTGCAACGTATTGGAGAATATTACAAGATTTCTTTGGTGTTTGGACAGATCTTAGTATAGTTGATAACGGTACACAGGTTTACTATCAACGATTCACGGGTCCAGACCGTCAAACTAATGCGGCGGCGGTTACATCGAAATACGTAGGTGCTAAGCAGTACTTCAGAGGAACAGTCGGGTCGTCTTACTCTTACACTGTAAATTATGGTATTTACTATACACAACAGACCTCAACACGTGTTACTGCTAATGCTGGCTCTTCGTTTGGTACTTGGCTTGCTATGACTTCTGATAGAAGCATTTACTGGAACGATACGTCGGCGGCAGGTGCTTATGCCAGTCGTTTTATGCAAGTTAAAGTAGAAATTTCTGATGACGCAGCCGGTTCTAATATTTTAGACACTGGATATTATCGAACATCCTGGCATGGTGACCAAGCTGTAGAAGTACAGTTACCTTCTGCAATGAGTGCGGTCGCAGAAAGCAACGGCTTAAGCGGTTCCTGTAGTGCTTATATAGAGTGGAATCCATCCGGCACTACCGGTACCGCATTGGTGACTGGACTTGGTAATCCAGGCAGCGGTACTGGAACAGTTAGTTGGCTTAGTGCCGGTGCTACTGCTAGTGATTACGAAGTAAGATTTAGTTATACAGAATCTTTAACTGGTGGTGGTAGTACAACAGGATATACAAACACCACAAGCAACACCGGAATACCTACAACAGGAGCTTGGTATGCTGCAGAGTCTCAACATCAATGGAAAGTCATCGATTCAGGGACACCATCGACAAACAGTAGCATAATCGGAACTGTTCAAATTAGACAACAATCTACTGGTACAGTACTAGCAACATCAAATGTCTCGCTTTCAGCGAATAACGACCCGTAAACAAGGAAATGAATAATGGCAATTTTTAGTGACAAAATAATAAATGCGGTTTACGCAAATCCTGAATATACTTTGATTAAAATCAGATACGAAGATGATGATGGCAATGTTTGCCCTCACGTGATAGACGTTGATCCAAACCATTCTGACTTTAAGGCTTTAGAAGCTGAGGGTTGGAACACTGAAAAATTAATTGATGAAACCGCAGAATTTCTTCGTGCACAATCTGCTGCTTGGAATACAGAAGTTAACGCAGCGGCACAGCAAATTGCACAAGAAATGATTGGTACAACTGTGCTTATAAAAGAAAAAAGTGAATTGGACGTAAAAGTTAAAGACGCTAAGATTGCTCTTGATAAGAGTCAAGAAAAGCTTGATAAACTTGGCAGTCAAGAGTTTGACACGATTCAACGTTCCAAGAATGCTATTTTCCAATTCTTGTGGGATGCAGATGATAACAAAGATGAGCTATTTAAATTTAAGCTTTGGGCGTTAGAGCTAGACTTTGTTAAGAGCGCAGATAAGTCTGTTAAATCATCTCTACGTAAAGCAAAAACAATTATTGATGGTTTAGTAATTTTAAAATCCATTAAATAAAATGTGGTTTAATAATTATGAACGTGGTAAGCTCACGTTAGATATAGAGCTTACCACAAATTGCAACGCGAAGTGCCCTCAATGTACTCGTACAGATACTGATAATAACCTTAATAGAATGTCGTGGCTAAAACTTAACCAAGTTTCAATCGACGATTTTAAGTCGTGGTTTACTCTGTCAGAAATCCAAAAAATTAAGCAATTCCATTTCTCAGGCACGTATGGTGATCCTGGAATGTGCAAAGACTTGTACTTGATAGTAGAACATATTATTAATAATTCAAATGCGCATGTTTCTATTAACACCAACGGTGGTATGCGAGATGCTGACTTTTGGTTTGATTTGGGTGCTATTGGCCAAAAGCGTTTATCATTAATATTTGATGTTGATGGTATTAATCAGGAAATGCATCAGTTTTATAGAAGAGGTGTTAAACTTGAAAAGGTATTAGAAAACCTCGAAGCTGCAGCAATGACCCCTGCTAAAATTGAAGTGCTTACTGTGTTATTTAAACATAACGAAGACTACCTTAATGAAATACAAGAAATGTGCAGAGACTTAGGCGCAACTCACTTTGATAGTGTTGAAGGTAATAACTTTAAAGCTGGTCCAATATATAAATTTAATAATGAACAAGGTAAGCCTGAACAACTAGAACAAATTATTAAAATAGAAAGCCATCAAGACGCAGCCAGACTTGACCGTAGAGTAAGAGATCATAGGCACGAAGCTGTTGCTAAAAATATTAAATGTGCGGCAGCCGAAAACTTTAATTTAAAAATTAATAGCGATGGAATGATTACACCGTGTTGTTATGTTTCAACAGCATTGGGATGGGCATCAGGTATGCGAGACACTCATCCCATAGATGGTTATATAACTGATAGCGGAAATCATGGCGATGATATTAATCCGTTAATGAAAGAGTTTGTTGATAGACGTGATGATTTTACATTAGGTAAAACTCAATTTGAAACAATTTTAAAAGATTCGTGGTTTTCTAAACAATTAGAAGAATCATTTAAATCTAGACCAGCGTTTGCTTGTAAAAAGGTGTGTAGTATATGTTAGCAGCTTGGGACTCAAATGACATTAGTGTCTTTATGGATATATCAACATATTGTAATGCTGGGTGTCCACAATGTCATAGGACAGATAACAACGGCTTGGGTAAAGTTGATTGGTTACCATTAGTACAATGGACAATTGATCAATTTAAAACTGCGTTCTCTGCAAAAACTATGAGTCATATTAAAAGATTTCATTTCTGTGGTACGTGGGGCGATCCCATTATGGTTAAAGATATTTTAAAAATTGTTAAGTACATTATTCAATATAGCAATGCTCGAGTATCATTTGATACTAACGGAAGTATGCGTAGCGAAGAATTTTGGTGGGACCTCGGAGTATCTGGTGGTGATAGATTAACGTTGCGCTTTGATGTTGACGGTATTAATCAAGAGATGCATCAACACTATCGTAGATTTACAGACTTAAGTAAAGTTCTTAATCATATGAGTATTGCTTCACAAACAAATTGTAAAGTTGCTGCTCAAACTATTTTGTTTAAACATAACGAAGATTATAAAAATGAGATTAAATCTTTATGCGAAAAGCATGGATCTAAAGCTCACGTATTTGTATCAAGCGACAGATTTAAACCCGGCCAAAACGCAACACAGCACACAGATGAAAACGGTAATGCTTTTATACTCGAAAAAGCCGGTACTAAAGTTATAGCAACGGACAATATAATACCTGTTAAATCAATTAAAGAACAACCAAAAAATATTGTAATACCTGTTAAGCCAGCACCAGTTAAAGAACAACCAAAGGTATCTGCAGCAGTAACTCAACCAAAACATGATATTGAGTGTGCTTGGGCTAAACCTCGTAATGAAATTATAGTAAGCTATGACGGTCAGGTGTTACCTTGTTGTTATCACCAAAACAATTATCATACAAATAGAAATTACTTTATAGACAGAGATCCATTATATACAGAATACGAAGATAATAAATTAAAATATAATGTTTTGCACGAACCTTTAAAAGATATTATAGATAGCAAATGGTGGAGCGGCACACTTGTTGATAGCATAGCAAACAATCCCATAAGAACTTGTATTGTAAACTGTGCTAAGAAAACAGGTAATGCTAAAAACCAAAAAAGAGTACATATGAAATGAATATTATTTTTGTCAAGCACGGTGATAAGTATAGTGCAGAACACGTGAATAAGTTGTACCATCAACTAATGCAATATTATCCAGATGCAGATTATCTATGTTACACAGACGATCCAACCGACGTTTGTATTCCTTGTATGCCGGTTTTAACTAAACCAACTCTAAAGTTCTGGTGGAATAAGCTTGCTTTATTTAGCGAGGATCTTGTTCTTGCTGGCATTAAAGGTAAGTGTTTATATTTTGATTTGGATATGGATATTAAAGAAGATCCAACTAATTTTATTAAGTGGGGTGGGCTTAACATACTTGACGCGTATTGGAAAGCTGATATGTATATACCCAAACATGCTTACGACGTTCGTATAAATAGTTCTGTAATCACTTGGACTGTCGGTGAACAAAATCATATCTGGGATCACTTTCTGTCTAACAAAGACTACTTTATGAGAAAGTATGCTGGGATTGATAGATTCTTAGTACACGAAAACATAGAATTTAATACTCACTACGATGGCATTGTAAACAGTGTTGCGAATGAATTTAAAAATGCACCAATTGATATGTATAATGGAATAAAATATGACGTTGAAAGAAACACTATACAAGAATGCTCTTAAAGCAATAGAAGAAATATACGTTAACTCAAAGTATGATCCTAACGTAGATTTGTATCGTAGCTTTGATATAATCAATTCTGTAAACGAAAATCAAATCAAAAACAAAGAATGGTTAGTAGATACTTTGCTGCCATACATTGACCAAGATAAGCTCAAGCACGTAGTAATACTTGGCAGCTGGTACGGCTTGCTATCAGTAATGTTACAACCAAAACTATCACCTGATATTGAAATACGTAATGTTGATTCCGACAAACAAACACTTATGTTTGGAAGAAAGTTAATACAAGATATGGATTTTAATAATATTGTATTTGAAGAGGATGATGCTGGAGAATACTTTTTTGAAAAGTCTGATAAATTCCAACTCATTATAAACACTAGCTGCGAGCACATGGAACAAGATGATTTATCTCTTATAATATCTATGAAACCTAGAGATACATTAATATGTTTTCAAGGCAATAACTATGATAGCATACAAAGCCATATTAATACACACGATAGTTTAGAAAGCTTTGTTGACTCACTGGGGTTATATAAAGTTTATCACAGTGAAACTCTCGAGATGGAAAACTACAATAGATACATGGTGATTGGTATATGAAAAGAATTATATTTACTATATTTGATGATATTGATTCTGGCACAGATCGGTGGGGTGTTGCAGACGCTGCGAAACATATGCATAACGAGTACTTTGACAAACTTGTGGCAAACAAAGAAGAGTATGCTAATAGCTTAATTAATGTAGAATTTAAATTATATCATAACACAATGAATGATTTTGATGTTGCTGGCGAGTTAGAGTTTACTAAAGTTAATCTATATAAACACCATCTTATGGCTAAGTTGGCTGAAGAATATGACGAAGTAATGTATGTTGATATGGATGTTCTTTTTAATACAGACGAAAACGTGTTTGACGAATTAGATTTAAATAACGGCATTCATATTATAGACCAGGACGACGCAGTTGAAAATAAAAATGTTGATGAAGTAATATTTAAAATGATTGGGCTGAGAAATCCAACGTTAAAGTACCACATTACAAAAGATTTATTGAATGGTAAAGAAAATCATGTAATGAACACTGGTATTGTGATCGGTAAAAGCGAACATATCAAACAAATTAAGTTTATTGAACGTCTTCCAGGTATTATCGAAAAGATTAATAAGCTTAAAGAATCACATACTGTTTATTTAAGAGCACATTATTATCCAAACAATGAATCAGTATTTTCGTATATAATGGAAGAATATAATATACCATATGTTATTATGGATAAAGAATGGAATTATATTGTAGACCACTATCCAAACGAAATAGATCCTAACGCAAAGATATATCACTTCATAAATAAAAAGTTTAATGCATTCTTTAAAGATAAGACTCAAGCAATCTTTTCTATATACATTGATATTCCCGATGAAGATTTAGACTCTCCTTCTGATTTTAAAGATGATGAGGTACCTAAAAGTAAACGCACAAAAGAAAGATTCGCAAAATATAAAGACCGATTGGAAAACAACCATAAAGAATATGCTAATGCAATTAATGCTGAATATTTAATATTCGGTAGAGATAAACAATACGAAGATTTTAAATCTAGGTTTCCTATGTTATCCGAGTATGATGTTATTAATTTATATAAGATATACTTGTTAGATAAGTTAGTTAACGAATATGATTTAGTTATGTATATTGATATGGATGTTTATTTCAGACGTAATATTAATGTATTCAATTACGTTCCATGCGAAAGCATTTGGTGTTGTATGTATGAAACACCGGAAGCTGCTGGTGTTATGTTTAATAGTAGTGCGTATTTGAAATGGTACAGGCATGACTTTAGAAATCCAGAGTCTAAGTTTTGGAATGCACATGCTCTTTTAACTGAAGAAGATTTAGATACTAATGATTTAGTTATCTTTAATACCGGTGTTATAATGTCGAGTAAAAGAGTAATGGATAAGATTGATTACTTTTCTGATATTGACAAAGTTATTGAAACAATGACTGAAGTAAAAGAATACTCTATGTATACTGATAAAATTAGAGATTCATTTGGATATGATAACGAAACTATTATGTCATACAAGGTTTGTAAAAATGAAGTACCAATATATGATATGCCAAAATGGTGGCATCATAAAAATCATTATTGGAGCAAGAAATCTTTTGATCCAACTCACAGAGATTACACATTAGCAAAACACGAATATGATTCGAAAACAAAACAAGCAAATTCTGTTATAATACATTTTATCTCTAAACATTTTGAGTTAGCTTTTGATGAAAACTAAATTCACATTATGGTTTAACCCAAAAGTAAATGTTACTGATAGTTTGTTTTGTAATGTATTAAAAAAATATGACTTAGACTTACTTGGTGTTGAAATAAAACAACTCTTCTCGCATAGCAAGGTTGACTCTGCTCACACTAATCTATACATGATATCTGTAGTAAGCAAATATTATAGTCGTACTCGAAGTATAGATGAATTTGATTTTACAGGCGATGAAACCTTTATTGATATGGCTACTAATAAAGGAATACGATGTATCATTGATTATTCGTGGGAAGCATCTAGCGTTAAGGCTATAACTAGCTATAAGTTTTGGAAACGCAACGAACGAATAATACAAGATTATGATATTCAATTTTTGAGTAATACATCATCTGATATTAATCATAAACTAAATTCTGGGAAAGACTTCTTCCTAAACTTTCCAATG
>Ga0209092_10000187_pt1 | contig 58486 bp, 33 predicted proteins | sample FraStrMetagenome_FD_187446 | JGI IMG/M metagenome (GOLD analysis project Ga0209092, IMG submission 187446) | Marine eukaryotic phytoplankton communities from Arctic Ocean - Fram Strait ARC3M Metagenome (SPAdes) (version 2) | ecosystem: Environmental > Aquatic > Marine > Oceanic | place: Fram...
GGTCGAATATTGCATATAGCCATTCTCATCAACGAGCAGGAAGAGGTAAGATGTGATGCTCTCTGGGATCGTAGCACTCACGGTGTAGCCATCGACGCTCGTCGTAGCGGGCTCCCGCATTCCTAAGATAAATTCGTCCGCAACCACATCAGTTTTACCAGCCGTAGGGCCACCAGTATAAATCACTGATGCCTCCACAATCTTTGGCCCGGGCGATACGATGGTGAGCTCAGCCAAGCGTGTTTCGCCAGTAAACGTATCGACGTCGGGCGCCGCGACCGTTGCCGGATCGACGCCTGTATAGTCTGGATTCAGGTAAGGAAGCTCTGCGTTATAGTCCACAAATGCTCCTTCAAGCATTGCAGTCAAGGCTGCGAGGGCGTCGATATCTTCTTGAACAGCAGACGCCACTAAGTCATTCGCTTCTTCGATGTCCAAGCGGACGGGGTCTCCATTGGCATCCAAGCCGTCATAGAGTTTATACAACTCGTAGACACCCGTTTCGAATGACTTATGAAGCTTATAGTCACCACTTCGAACCGAAGACTTCATGTGACTATAATGCGGGAAGTGCCAGAACAGGAATTCACGTGGCTGATCCAGCGCATCAAGCACCTGAGTGGCCTCACCATGCAGCACCGGAGCGATGTCCAAACCGCTGAGTTCGTCATAATCAGCCGAATCGATCGTGGTGTCGGTCAACGTAAGGAAGGTTGGATAGAAATCGAGCTGATTCACCATCTCATGCACCTCACTGTCCGCTAAAATACTTGGTCCTGAAATCACCAGTGGCACCCGCACACCGCCTTCTTCCGGATTGGTTTTGCCATATTTAAACGGTGCATTGTCCGAGATCACCTCTTGGGCATGCTGCTCCGCACCACCGTTGTCTGAGGTAAAGAAAATATAAGTCGTCTCGATCAGTTTTTTACCAGGGTTACGGGGATCATCAGTGACCTCCAAGTAGTCCACAATTCGCCCAAGACTCCAATCCACAGTCGTGACCATCGCAGCGAAATAAGGATTCGTCTGACCGGGCGTCGTCCAGTCCTTAACGTCGCCCATTGAATCTCTTAAGTCGGCATCATAGGTGACGCCAAACTTGGTGCAATAGTATTGGAGCAGCTCCTCGTTTCGAGTGAGCACCGGCCAGTGAACCATCCAATGGCAGAGGTTGAGGAAGAATGGCCCGTCTTTATTATCTTCCATGAACTGCAAGGCTGACTCGGTGACCTCATCGTAGGGATACGAGATGCCATTCGGAAACTCCGCGCTGTAAGGAAAATACTTCTCAACGCTTAGCTGATACTTGTCAGCAGGATCAGTCGTAGCAAAGGCTGAGAGTCTATCAGGGTTCATACCGCGATGCGCTCCACGATCTTCATTGACCGACTGGAAGCCGTAATTTGCGGCATTGAGGCCCTGGTGCCATTTACCGGAGTGCCCAGTCGCATAGCCATTTGCTGCCAAGGCCTCGGCGCTGGTCAACAAGTTGCGATCAATTTGCTTCTCTAAGTATACATTCATCAACAGCTGGTCGCTCTTGCCGTCGTCCAAATCGTGAAGACTGACGTGTGTGAACCGTGTTTTAGCTGGATGCTGCCCGTTGTTGATCGCAGCTCGTGATGGCGAACAAGAAGGTGCTGGCGAATAGCCCGAAGTGAAATTCATTCCCTGAGCGGCCAATTTCGTAATATTCGGAGTATCGTAGGGACATAGATTGTCCAATTCGTTCAGCTGGATATCCTGCTGACCGAGGTCATCGACGTAAAAAAGGATGATGTTTGGTTCAAACGGAAGAGCAATCGCTTCAGAGGTGACGGTTAGGTTATCGAGGCTAAATTCTGCCGTTGTGGCAGTGCCGTTAACCGCCTGATGGACAAAGAAAAGGCCGATCTCCTCTTCGCCTGCATAGGTAAAGGTATGCGTTAAATTCGTCCCATTCGCAGTAATTGCTGTTGCCGTGCCAAGCGTGCTAGAGGTTGCTGTGCCACTTAGAACGACACCACCGCCGTAGCTTCCGTGAATATCGACCCCCACGGCATTCGTGTCATCCACACTACCTGCAGTGTATGCCTGCAGAAAGGAGCCCGAACCATCCCCCGTGGAAGGGACGTAGCCTGAAATATCAAACGTAACGGTAACGGTGCCGGCACTCCATTCTCTAGTATCCAACCAAACGCCCGCACCACGCGTCCTGTTACCGTTCGTATCACTGGTAAAATTCAGTGTGTCGCCCGTAACATTTACGTAATTGCTTGAGCTAAAAAACTCACGGTAAGTCACTTCAGGAGTCGCCCCGCCGAGTTCATGCACTCCACTGCCTTTACTCGTGATCGAGAAGTCGTTAAAGTTTTCGGCGTAAACAATGCGCGTTGCCCCCTGTGAAGAGAGTGCTGAGGCAACAAGTGCGCCAGTAAGGAATAAGAGGTTTTTCATGGAAGTAATAATTGTTAATACTACCACGAACTCGGCAATCTTGCATATCCCAATATATAGGGGGGGGGGCAACAAACTAGTGCCTTATCGCTCGCGTTGTTTCGTATTTATTTGTTTCTCGAAAGACTTCGAAGAGCTGAGGCATTTTGGAGTTTGGTCGGCATGAACATCGAACATGAAACGTCCAATTTTGAATCGAAATTCGCGCTTCATGAATGGGGGCGAGTTCTTTGACGACTTTTAGTTCGACGATAACTCTACCATCAACAATTGGACCGAGCGCATAGTCGTCATCCAATTCCAAATCTTTGTATTTGAGCTACAGCTTGACCTGGCGCTTTACTTCAACGTTTCGTAGTGAAAGCTCATGTTGTAGGCTCTTCTCATAAATACTTCCCATGAGTCCTGGTCCCCAGTAGTCATGCACTTCCATTGCTGCCCCAATAATGGTACCTGTTCATTCAGTGTATTCGTCCATAAGTATTTTCTGCTCACAAAGAGGTTTCATGGCAATCATTAGCTCCCCATTCTCGCCCGCTAGGGCCCTTTATTATGCCCTTGGGTGCTAGCGCATCGGTTGTAAACATCCTGTAGAAGAGCGCACCAGTTACTCATTACAAAATATGCAATGGCATTGCGCTTTAGCCCGCGTGCGGAGGCTGAGTCACCGATCATGAGTTAAAAACTGCGGCAGAAGCACCCCGAGGGCATTACACACGCAGCTACATTACAATCCCAGATAGCCTAATGACAACTTTCGCAATTACACCCACTATCCCCGTATCGCCACATAGTGTTGTGCCTTCTGTGATTAAAGCTAAAAAGATGAGTTGAACCGTTAATGGACGTTAATTTTAAAAGCAGAAGTATTTGTAATTTAGCATGTTAAAGATCAAAACTGAGGGGAGAAATCATCGCACGATTCATCACCATACTGGCGCAGCCTCAGATTCCCCCCTACCAGACATGTATCCACAAAAAAGCCTTCGAAATCAGTGATTCCGAAGGCTTTGAAAATTTGAACTGTCGGCTGATTAAGCGCGACGGCCCTTCGACCCATTCGACAGGCTCAGGATAAAAAACAGGATCAGGATCTGCGACGACGAAGCATTACGTAAGTCAAACCAGTGAGGCCTGCGAGCAGTGCGTAAGTGCCTGGCTCAGGAACGACAGTCAGTAGACCTGTGCTCTCCGCAAATTGGTAGTCAACACCGTTCTCATTGACACTCCAGAGTCCAGCGGCCTCCGTGAAGGTTCCGCCCGCCACAGACGCCAGAGCAAGATCGTTGTCAAAGTTTTCAGTTAGAGCATCCACATCCACGATCAACCATGAATTGCCCACCGTAGTTCCGGCTGAGGCAAGATCAAAGAGGAAATCACCATCAAGCCTCACAGTTCCCGTTCCAAGCAAACCGTTGTTTACCCCATCGGCACCGATATCGAATTTCAGCTGTGAGTTATTAGCAAAAACCACATTGTCCCCCGTGACCGTGGTGTCTCCTGTATAGGTATTGACACCGTAAAACTGCACCGTGCCTGTCCCCGCGACGCTCAGATCATTAGCGCCAGATATTTCAGATCTAAAGCGTATTGTAGAACCATTGTTCGTGACGTCCAAATTACTGCCAAGGATGAGACGGCCACCAGTATTAACACCTGCTTGAGTGCGGCCAATTTCCTTAGTCCCGCCCCCGTTGGCCGTATTATTGACCAGGGTGGAATTACCGGAATCGGCAGAGAAGGTTAAATGACGATTAGCGGATCCATTAGCAGAGACCAATCCAAGATAGGTATTAGCCGTATTCGTGTTCGTAAACTCGAGCGATCTTATCGTGACGTGACTTCGGACATTCTGATCCAAATCTACAGTGCCTGCGATCTTGATATCAGTTTGGGTATCAAAGTCTGGTGAAACATTACCAACCCAGTTGTTGGGCTCGTTGGCCCATCGTCCGTTCCCGTTATCACCGTCCCAGGTGAAAACTGCTGCGGACGAACTGGTCGTAGCCAATAAGGCTGCGGTAGAGACGCCTGTGATCAAATAAGCATTCAGGTTTTTCATAGGAGTAATAGGTATTGGTTAGGTTCAGGTAAAAAGAGCGGCAGTGACGCTACATAAATATGATAATGGTTAATACTACCACTCCTCGGCAGTCTTGCATATCCCAATATCTTGGGGGATGGGTAAAAAACATAGTTTATTTCAGATTAACCCGAAAGACAGTTAAGTCGCAGTGTGGAGAAACTGCATGTATTATGGATGGGTATACGACCACGCTTGGCGAACGGTCGCCTCGGCGAGGCGACCCCACCTTTTCAGTTAGCTCAAATTCCCCTTAAAGTAGTGCCATTCAGAACGAGTCAGTCATCTGAAGGGTCATTCCCCAGTTGAGAGGGGCGCGGATTGTGGGGAGATACCTTTGATTTTCATGCGCTTGGTCTTCGGATCGATATAAGCGAGTAGCAGCGAACGCTTGCCATTTTCATTCACCCATCGAGTGCGGGCAAAGGTCTTCCACCCCTGCGGGCGTTCGTATTAAAAATGCACGTCCAGCAAATCCCCATCTCCGGCCGATGGGATGATTGCGGTGGCACTTCCCCCGGAAACCACGACCTGGCTGCTGCCGACCAAACCTCGCACCTCCATCGGCGATAGATTAATCAACAAATAGCCCCCAGCTGGAATACGTTCCAGGCTCTGGTCTATAATCATAGACTCATAAGGCAGACCCTCCGTTGAAGGAACGAGCATCATGACAGGCTCCTTAATGTCGCTTGGTAATTTGGCCTGAGCGATGGCTGGATAATTTAGAGTGCCCTCTTTATTCTCTTTTTTTGCTTCTAAGAATAATATCCGAGTCGACATCCAGCACGGTATGATAGGGGCCAACCATTCTAGCAGTTGAAAGAGCGATCTCAACCGCCTCATCATCACCATTTAAAAGATAAACGGTTTTGTGATCCTCTGCATAACCAAGAGCATACACAGACAGGTCGACCGACCGCGCCTGAACACCGGCAACCTGCGCTAGTAAAATAAAAACTAAAAGGAGGAAACGATATGATAAGTACATGGTGGATTTTGATTGAATAAAAAGAAGGAACAGGGCAAGAGTCAGGACAGATCATTCCTGCGGTTTCTTCTTTGGAATCTGCCGAACCGGTATTCCTTTAATTTTCATGCGCTTTGTTCGAGGATCTACATACGCCACTAGAAGCGAACGTTTATTTTTTTCATTCACCCATCGAGTGCGCCCAAAGGTTTTCCATTGATCCTCCAGTTGATATTTAAAATGCACATCCAGTAGCTTCTCCGAATTCGAGGATGGATCGAAGGAGGTGATTTTTAGTGGAGGAGCAATCACACGTGTCTTGCCAATGAGGGCACGAATCTCACTCTTCGAAAAGTTGACCAGTTTGTAGGAGCCTTTTGGAAAATTGCCCATACTACGGTCAATGACCAGAGCCCCATAGGCTTGATCCCCTGCCCGCGGAACCAAAATAAGCAATGGCTCTCTCATAGAGCTCGGGATTTTAACTCCAGCTATGACAGGGTAGACATCCTCGCCCTCTGCTGTTTTTTTATGTTCGTGCAAAAAGACTTCTCTCTCTTCCGATAGAACGGTCTGGAACGGGCCTAGAACATTGGCACTGGAAAGTGTAACCGCTTCATATTCTCCACTTTTGCTGTTCAGAAATATTTCCCGATGCCCCTCCGCATATTCAAAAGTAAAGAGTGAGATCTTCACGGAGGTCGGCTGCTGCGCCAACAGGGAAACGCTGGACAATAGAAGCGCGATGGTCGCGAGGGAAAGTGTTTTCATGAGAACTGGAAGGAAATACTACTTAAACTTCATCTGCTGACAACCAGCGAAAGGAGACGATCTTGAAGCGACGACCGAAGGCTTGGTTCGTGGTGCTCGAGGGATCGATAGTGGTTGGGACATCCGTTTCATCCACGAAGTCGTGTTGACGCTGAACAACGGCTTCACACCAAGCCTGAACGGTCCGTCCCCCAGTAATGCTAGTGACTTCGCCATAAGCGCGAATACGGAAAGTGTCTCCACGCACAGTAAGCGATGGCGCGAGCCGGTTGAGTAAATCCGCTTGCGTGATTTGGGTCGCTGCCCCGTCCGAGGTGTTTCCTGTTTCAGTCCCTCCAATTAGTTCAGCATTATTCTTGGGAGCATCTTTACCGAAATTAGTATTAAGCGCTGAATTTTCGATCGCGGTTTGCAGCGCACCGGAATTACCAGTCGCAGCTGTGCTAACGAGTTGTCGATTGACGAACTCTGCTACCGATTGAAACGGACCACGCGCTTTGACCTCCGCGACGACATTCTCTGCAAGTGTCATAATTTGATCAGGTGTTAATCGACGGTGCCCCTCCCAACGATTTTGGCCATCTGAAGTAGCGGCCTCTTCATCCCCGATGAGTGGGGAAAAACGCGAGACTGCGGAGTCTGATGACGCCGTAGCACTTGCTAAAGTCGCGCTCGGAGCCTCCATATTAAGCATCGGCAGAGATTCCGTCGTGCCACTGGCGAGAAACAATGCCCATGCTTCCACGGAAGTAGAGTTCACGTTAAAGGCACCCCGGCTATAGATATACTGAGCAAAGGTATCGTAATCCGCAGCAGTCACCACAGGCGCGATGCTTGTTGCGGGTTCGAGATTGAGGTTCGATAGTCCTTGAGAGCCATCGAAGAATTGACTGAGCACATCGCTCAAGCTGCGCCCGGAGGCGCCATACAGCGCTCCAGTTTCCTCAGCAGCAGTGGACAGAAAATAGCTATCAAACAGAGTATTATTCGCCATGTAGGAGTGATCGAGATGCTCCCCAAGTGTGCCCGCATTGGATTTCTTATCCAAAGGAATGAGCGGGGAGCTGAAGGAGTTTCCGACAATTTGGGACGTCAAAGGTGCTTGCCCCCCAGTATTGAGTGGTGCGTGCGCGAATTGTGCCAATGAGGTGGCAGGTGCAAGTGGAATTTGCAAGAAAGGGGCAAAGTTAACGCCGCTACCAGAAGTCACACCTGTTCCACCATAACCTCGATTATCACTATCGATCTCGACCAACGGAATGCTACCCCACGAAGTCATGGGCTCCCATGTCAATTCATACTGGTGTGTTTTCTCTTCCTCTTTCTGATCATCGTCAATCCCAGCCGTAAAATAAGGATTTGCGATGCCATTATGCAACCACATTGAAGCATTCGGTTGCCCATCGATTACGCCTGAATCTTGCTCAGTTTTTAGACGGAGTGAAGCAATGACGAGAGGCACTTTCCCATCGGCCTTCGAGCTTGGGATATCGGCGGTAAGGGTCGGAATCGTGAGGTGACTCATTTTGTCGGGACCATAATTAGGCAATTTATCTCCCATCCCAGAATCTGTTAAATCAAGCTCAATTGCTCCAATCTCGATTCTGTTTTCATCCAACTCACCCCGAACAGTATCAAGTGCTGTGCCCGCTGAAAAGTCACCTCCATCTCCCTGAAACACCTTCATATAGGCTGCAATTTCCTGACCATTGGTTTCGAGAAAACCTGCACTATTTATTTTAGAAGCACTGACCCCTACCGAGTAAACGTCGCCAGCTTGTGCAACCACATATGCATCACTAGCACCGCTAGCAGATATCCCTATCTTACCATAGTTACTATCGTTCAGGATACGTCTCGAAGCCACCCCCCCCCGCATAAGGATCCCAGCCTTCCCGCAGCACCATTCCTTCAAAATAGTGCTACTGTTTATGATGGTTAGTAAGTTGAGTCGGACTGAATACTTTGTATTCGCCAGGCTTCAACGTAATCGTGCTCCCCTGCGTGTCCCCTTGAATTCGAGCCCGATACGGAATATAATTACGATCGTCCCAAGTAATCCCTGTTCCGAGCACAGCAAACATATTAGCGGTATGCGCAGGTTCTGTAGTCATCAAAGTCCCATTCCGATAAAAATCTAGCTGAAATGGGAAGCGGTAAAGCTCAATCTCCATATCAGAAAACAGCAGGTCAACATTGTAGGGATTCCAAAGGGTCACTACGGTATCAATAATAAATTCAACGAATATTTTTTCTTCCGGATCGCCTCTATTCTTAACAGAGGGCGATATCGAATAAATAAACTGCGCATTAGATATCACGGGGAGGAGTTGCTGTTGATCAAAGAAATCTGGGTTGGGTTCTTTGACAGGGTTAGTCACGGTGTCGTAGTCCGAACTCTTAATAAACCGCGCGTTATCACTAGCCGTCACGCTATATTTGCTTCCAGCGGATACACTCCGATAAAGCTTGTAGTGAGAATGGAGGAGCGCCCATTTCGGATCCGGACTAGGGATTGGTTGAGCAAACGCACTATTTACCCCTCCCCCAAATCGAGTCGGAGCGTATTCGACAGGTATATCGCTGTCACTATAGATATAACGGCCCTCATATTCTGTAGGTAAGGTCGCATCTGCAAAAAGAAGGGACAGATCTTTTTGAAAGCCTCCATTTGCCACATCGACGAGCAGACTTTTAGAATCAGTGGTCAGCACATGGAAGGCGTTGGCCGCTTTGGAGTCAAAGGTGCCTCCTCCAACTAGAGATGAATCGCTTAAGGAAATCATTTTTCCTTGTTCTTCTTCGGTGAGATTTTTAAGGGACGCATAGAGTGCATCACCGTTGCTAGCATCAGCTAATGCAGTGAAGTCAGGTGCACCCGCAATTCCGAGCGAAGCGACACGCTCCGCATCGGTGGCAGTCGTCGCATTGCTGGCAGTCACCGAGTTTTTCAGCGTCAGATTGGCCTTTTGTGATTCATCAAACACGTGCCAGGCGTATCCCCCTGATCGACTCCCACTGGCACCCAGCACATCCACCATGTCGGCTTCCACATATTGAGTCGTTGGGTCGCTAGGGTCGGGATCCGGCAACGTGCCACTCCCCACCAGTGTCACTGGATTAGCTGGTGCCACTGTGGGATAAGTTTGATTCGTCTTGTCTGCGATCGCGGCGGTGGAGCTGAGCCATTGAACAAAGTCGCCGCTTTTCTGAGTCGTATAATTGATAGGGGTGTGACTATCATTTGCTTGTTTAAATGAATCCCAGACGCCGAGCAGGTGTGGCTGTGCGGTGTTTGCGGCATGGATGCTCGCCGACGCCGTCACCCTCTGGTCTCGCCCTGCCGTTTTTTGTAGTTCACCAATCGCGATATTGAGGCTCAGCAGCGCCGCCTGCTCGGCCTTCAGACGAGCAACGCTTGTATTCGCACTCGCGATTTCAACCTGAACGAGCGTGCTCATGGACAGAATCAGCAGCAGCACAAAAGCCATTAAGCTCAGAGCAATGATTAAGGCGAAGCCTTGGTTGCGGCATTGCTTTCTTAATTTGGACACTGGAGGGATAGATGAGATGGAGAACATCAGGGTAGATAAGGGACGAACTGAATGTTTATATTAACACACACCAAACAATCCAGATACCCCTATAATTTGGGGGATAGCTACATTATAAGGTAACAGGGAAGAATTCAACTCGTCAATGACCCGAATTTTGATGACAATCTCGTGTGGTTCAAATTGAATTCAACTCCACCCCCTGCTCCACCATTCAAAGTCCGTGCCCCATATTAAAGAAATGAAGATTTCAGCGATTCTATACTCGGCGATCTTACTATTCAGCACGGTTGGCCACACACGCGCACAGCTTGTTCCTGCTGATACGCCCCAAAGTGCGTTGATCGCGACGCTCTCCCTCACGCAAACTGAAACACGGCTGGAGGAGATCGACAGCGAACTCAGCCAACTCGCTCGTAGCAGTTTACGCAGCGGTATCGGCTCAGTGGGCTATCGTTCTCACTGGCACACCACACCAGACGTCACGGAGTGGGTTGAGATCGACCTTGGCAGAGACCAACCAATTGATTCAATCGTGTTGGTGCCAAATCTCTTTCGAGACTCGATCCGAGGCTTTCAGTCCGATGGATTTCCACTCGAATTCAAAATCATTGCTGGCACCAAAACAGATCAAATTGGCAGCGTGATCGCCGAATGCACGATGGATGCAACCGACCTGCCCCGCATTGCTCCAGTCATCATCGAAGTAGATCCCATAAAAGCATCTTGGGTGCGCGTCGAAGCGACAAAGCTCAGCCCCAGAGCCTTTGATCAGCATTACGTCTTTCAACTCGCAGAATTGATGGTGTTTAGCCAGAGCGAGAATGTTGCCCTGAACCAACCCGTCTCCTCTACGACGAAGGTCAATTTGGGAAATGGCTGGAGCGAAGCCTACATCAATGATGGCGCCATCCCCTACCTGCTCGAGAGTCCCAAAGACACTTCTAGTGTCGCCTACGTGAGTCCGAGATACTCGATTATGCTCCCAGGTGAAACACAACCTGAACTCACAGTTGATCTAGGGCAGAGCTACCCACTCGATCGCATTCACCTGCATGCGGTCGACCAGAGTGATACAGTTCCACAAGTGTATTTCGGCAATCATGCCATACCAAAGGAGCTCCACATCATCGGTGCGAATCAGCCAGATTTCTCAGACGCAGTCACACTGCTGCATTACCATCAAAAAAGCCTAGATGAAACAAAACCAATCCTAATGCTACGTTTTCCACTAAAGAGCTGCCGCTATATCAAACTGATAGCCGAGAGATCTAAGGACGTATCCGACAAAGAATGGAGCCTTCGACGACTGGGTTTTGCGGAAGTGGAATGTTTCGCCAATGGAAAAAACGTGGCTCTAGATAAACCGTTCAGCGAAAACTTCAACACCCGAGGGCATGACACCAACAGAAAACTATCGGCGCTTACAGATGGCCGAAACCTCTACGGTAAAATATTGCCACTGCGACAATGGATGCAAGAGCTTGCGCGGCGACACGAGCTGGAGCACGAGCGACCGCAAATCGAGGCAGCCCGCCAACTGGCATATGACCATCAAAAGGTTCGGCTGCAATGGGTATCATGGCTCGCAGCAGTCTTAGCCGTCGGCATTCTCATTATTGTCTTGATCGACCGCATCATACACTTGCGACAGATCGCTCAAATCAAAGAGCGCTTCGCAGCCGACTTACATGACGAACTCGGAGCCAACGTGCATACCATCGGGCTCCTCAGCGACGCCGCACAGGACTCACATGGAGATGAAGCAGACTGGAAAATGCTGCACAAGCGCATCCGCGATCTATCCGAGCGAACAGGCACTGCAATTCGGCACTGCACGAACATGCTCGATGCTAAGAAACTCTACTTCGGCATAGCTGAGGACATGAAGCGCGTCGCACGTCGTAACATGGCCAACTACGAGCATACCATGACTATCGAAGGCGAGTCCTTCCTCTCAGAGCTCAAACCTCGAACCCGCGTTGACCTTTTCCTTTTTTACAAAGAATGCCTCGTCAACATTTCGCGTCATTCTGGTGCCACTCGCTTTGCCACCGAACTGATCGCAGACGCCAATGGCCTACGCCTCACGATCAGCGATAACGGCAAGGGACTTTCGAACCTGCCCGACGGCAAGATGCCTGGCTCACTCAAACGCAGAGCGCGGCTACTCAAAGCCACCCTTCGAGTCGAAACAGTCCCCAACAAAGGAACCCGAATCATTTTGACGCATAAACACAGGCGATTCCCGTGGAAACGAAAAGTATAATACTATGAGCAAAAAAATCCGTATTTTAATGATCGAAGATCATCCCGAATTTCGAGAGACCGTTGCATTCGTTCTCAATAAGAGTGAAGACATTGAGCTCGTCAGCCAATTCGGCAACGCCGAGTTAGCCCTACGCAGCCTACAAGATCCGAAACAGGACAATGACATCGACATCATCCTACTCGATTTGAACCTACCAGGAATCTCAGGACTAGAGGCCATCCGATGGATTAAAGATTATAATCCGAAATCAAAGATCATCGTGCTCAGTCAGTCAGATGCTGAAGCCGACGTGCTCAGCGCGATACAATCAGGAGCCACAGGCTATCTCTTGAAAGCATCCACTATGGATCAAATCAAGCAAGGTATTCGTAATGTCTACGCAGGCGGCGCGACACTCGACCCAGGGCTGGCGAAGTTTGTGCTTCACACACTACAAGCCAAACTACCCAAAAACAAAGTCATCACGGTCGAACTCTCCAAACGGGAACACCAAGTGCTCGAGTTGATCGCTGAAGGACTTCCCCAAAAAGAAGTCGGCAAAAAGCTAAAGATCAGCAGTTATACCGTGACGGACCACCTCAAAAGCATCTACGAAAAGCTCCAAGTTCAAAACGCACCTCAAGCGATTTCCAAAGCGTATCGAACCGGAATTTTCAAAACAGATGAGTGAATCGAAGGTCATTGGTTTAAATCATCATTCGAAGAACAGTTACTTTTTTGAAGTCTTTTGTGTCTTCACAATTTCACTATACTGCATATAGCCATTCGCGATCGATAATCGCGAAGCAATAGAGGACAATCAAAAGGGGTGGTGGCCGTATGGCACTAACTTAAGGATATATTCGATATTTTTTGATAATTTATTTTGTAGGGCTCGTGCTTGCGCGATGCCGCATAGAACCTAGCTCGATCCCCCTTTCGACAGGCGTCGCTCCGCAAGCGAAGGCCCTACGCCTTCATCAATTCGTCTTCTTAAGGTCTTGCCATTCGGGGCAGGCCCCTTTACGAGGATCTGCCCTTCCCCCAGAGCGCAGGTCGAACGCTTACCCTTAAGCAAGGGTAGCGTTGCGCTTACTTCTTTTTCGTCGTCGAAAATTCCTCCGCGTTGAGTGTGCCATCACCATTCAAGTCGAGCTTTTTTAGCCGATTAGAGGCCACCTTAGAGGCATCCTTATCGCTGGAAGTCTTCTCAAAATGACGACTCAATACCGCAGCATATTCACTTTCAGTCACTCCACCATCACCATTGGCATCGTAGTTATTAAATCGTTTTTCCTGCTTGGCAGTCATCGTAAAAGAGCTGCTCACTGCAGGAACCGGTTCGGCCACAACTTGCTTTGGTTGTTCGACGACAATTGCGGGTATCGCCTTTGACTCCACATTCGATGTATTCCCTAGACTAGTCGTAGGTGAAGAAATTTTCTTATTCGAATTGCTGTTCGCAGTTTCAGAGCAGGCAGTCAGCGCTAACACGCCAGCCAAAAGGATTAATGGAGTGACATTATTCATGAGTATTTTGATTATGGATTAGATTTCGAACGAAACTGAGTTTTTTGAGAGACACACTTATCGAAATGATAAGTGCGCTCGGTAAATTACAGGATTGTAAGCGAATGAACAGCCGCATGCCATTCTAGAAACTAACTGTAGCGGACACGTTATACGAACGAGGCTTCATATGACTTGCTTTCGCATTACCTCTAAGATTACTAGCAGCCAGGGTCATTGTTGATCGCAAATGATTCCCGGTATAGACGACCAACACAAAAGCGGCCCCGCCGTGTGAGGCGGAGCCGCTGAAAATCACTCAAGACTCTTTCAAGTCCTACATGCCAAACCTATGGCGCGGTCACGACACTGAGACGGTAAAACTCTTTGTCCGGAGTTCCCGGCGTAAAGGTGAGAGTAATCTCAGTCGTAGTATCACTCGTAGGAGTGACGGCTGTCCATGGATCGAGATCTCCTAGATCCTCAGATGACTCAATCGAATAGAGGACGTCACCGTTAGTGACAGCCTCGGCCCGCTTGGAGAAGCTAATGGTGTTTCCGGTAAGTGTTCCCGGGGCTTCGTAACCATCGATCAAGATGTCGAGGGCGTATTCGACGAAGTTCAGATTGCCATCACCGTCGGAGTCTCCGGAAAGACCACCCGTCACGCCATTAGTAGTCGCCCAAGTGCTGTAGTCGCTTGCTGCGCTAGCCACTTCGATCGAACCTGTTCCTGTGATGAAGCCGCCCGAGTTGCCTGCGTTGTAGACTCCGCCAGCTTGATCGACGCCGCCGAAGTTCAGCGTCGCGACCAAATCCACATCACTGTGGTCGAGTTGAAGCACGGCACCAGTGCCGACTGTTACTGTGGAGGCATCGTCTAGATCCGCTCCACTCAGAACAAGCCTTCCACCGGTTACAGTGGTGGGGCCTGTGTAAGTCTGAGTGACAGCAAGGCTGTCGACGTCGATGTCGCCGAGCACCCATGTGCCAGCGCCGTCTTTGGTGACACCACCAGCGAGGCCGCCACCGACGTTACCATTGGAGAGTTTACCCAGATCAAACGAAATGGTGTTCAATCCAGTGTTCGCGCCGTCGAGGGTCAAAGTGTCGCCGGCGCCACCATCATTAAAGTATTGATATTCGACCGTATCAGCGGCAGTTGTGCCGTTTGCGCGAAGGATGGTGTTCGTTCCGGCGTCTCCTCTGAGTGAAATCTCATTTATAATGGTGGTAGCACTGGAACCAACGAATTCGAGGATTCCAACATTAGCGCCATCGGAGATGAAGAGACTATTGTCACCGAGGTTATTCGCTTGTTGAATTTGAACGACGCCCTCTTTAATTCGAACGCGGTTGATGCCATCAAAATCGGCATCACCAACACCATCGATGACAACGACACCAGCCGAGTTATCGCCCGTGAGAAGCAAGGTACCGGTGCCATTCTTAATCACATCGCGCTCGCCGTTAGCGCCGATGCCGCCAGAGATGGTGAGTTCCGGAGCGGCATCGCCATTGCTAGTCACGTTGAATTGTTGCTGATTGGTGCCGAGTTGGAGTGCGCCGCTGATGGTTTGAGTGCCCGCACCAATCTTAGTCAGCGATCCATTGCCAGTGATGTCACCGGAGTAGGTTCCTGTGCCCTCAACATTGAAGGTGAGATCGCCAGAGTTAGCAATAGCGCCAGCAACTGAACCGTCGTTTCCGTTCGTTCCGTCACCGAGCTGCAAGGTGCCAGCAGAGATGGTAGTGATACCGGTGTAGGTGTTCGTGCCAGTGAGTGTTAGTGTGCTTGTGCCGGACTTAGTGAGTCCAGTCGCGCCGCCAATCGCATCACCTGAGATGGTGTAGTCGGTTGTGGAATCCACCAAAACATCACCTGGTAAAACGGTGCCAGAAATCGTAACTGGGCTCGCGTTGGCATCAAGGAATTGGACATTTTCGCCATCGTCATAGGTTTCGCCCGTCCAACTGTCGGAGTCCGGATTGGCCCAAGTCGTATTGGTGGTGCCATCCCAAGTGAGAGCCGCTAACGGTGCCGCTCCAACCGTAATGGTGCCTGTTCCAGTGAGCAAAGCGCTCTCAGTAGTCTCGCCCGAGCCAATCGGGCCATACACTCCAGCTGGTTGAGCGACGCCGCCTAAAGTCAGCGCAGCGACAAAATCCGTAACACCGTGGTCGAGCTGAAGCACGGCACCTGTGTCAATTGTCACTGTGGAGGCATCGTCTAGATCCGCCTCGTTCAGAACAAGCGTTCCGCCAGTTACCGTGGTGTCGCCTGTGTAAGTCTGAGCTACACCGAGCACCCAAGTGCCAGTGCCCGCCTTGGTGAGGCTATTGCCCGCGACTTCATCCAAATCAGCCGAGATGAGATTTAGAGCAGTGCTCGAACCATCGAGGGTCAGGGTGTCACCGGCGCCAGTATTACTAAAGAGGCTGAACTCGACCGCCCCGCTGCCGTTAGCACGAAGCGTAGCGTTTGTGCTAGCGTTGCCGCGGTGTTGAATCGAGGTATCAATGAGGCCGCCGATGCCGACGTATTCGATAACGCCTGTATTGGCACCAGTGGAGAGAAATATAGCGTTATCACCGAGGTTGTCGTCCTCTTCGATTTGAACGACTCCACCGTCCACCCGCACACGGTTGAGGCCTCCAGTATTATTGGTGCCTGTGATGCGCAGGGTGCCTTCGCCAGTCTTTAATAGATCGTCGCTGCCGTCGCCACTAAAGCTGCTATTAATAGTGAGTTCTGGACTGCCAGCGTCGATTCCAGAGTTATCAGCAACGTTAAATGTAGTATTGGCGCCGATCGTAACTGCGCCATCGCCGTCAACCAGGGCGACATTCGCGACGCCATCGTCAGCAACGTAGGTGATACCGCTGTTGTTGAGTGTGAGGGCTTTGCCTGTGACGATATTCAAAGTTGAATTACCGTCGCCGAGTGTGGCGTGTCCCATAGTAACACCCGCTGCAGTGAAGTCCTCGTTAAGGTTGAGAGTGCCTTGAGCTACCGTGGTGCCACCTGAATATGTATTGACGCCATTAAACGCTGTCTCGCCTGCGCCTAAACCGAATAGAGTAAGCCGCCCTGCACCCGTTATTGCAGAGTCAAAAACTAAGTTATCTGCACCGTTGTGAAAGATATCTAAACTATCAACAAGCTGGATCTGACCTGCATCATCAAAAGTCTTAACCCCCGAAGACAAAACATCGATCGTCAGGGTGGCAGGATCAGTAATCGAGTCGGTATCGAAAATTATATTACGAGCGGAGGTTCCATTACCTGCGATCAGGCTAATGGTGGTTAATCCAATATTCGTGCTGGTAAACTCAAGCGATCTGATCTTTCTGTTCGTTCGGACAAATTGATCCAATTCCACTTCGCCTGCGATCTTGATGTCAGCCACGTTATCAAAGGTTGGAGTGGTGTCCCAATTAGTGGCTTGATTCCAGTCACCACTAGTATCACCGTCCCAGGTGAAGGTGGCAGCGGACGAACTACTCGTTATGGCGAGCGTGCATGCGATCTTAATTATGTTTTTTGATATCTTTTTCATGGGGTTTTTAGGGTTTTCGAGGCTAGCTGCAGATTCTCTGAGTGAATGAGTGGAAAAACTAATGTTACTGAATGACCATACCATCAGTAGAACGGAAACATAACCCCTAATTCATGGGATAAAGGAACTTTTTTTCACCTCGGGGTGTGGTGGCATCTGATCATCGTTGTCGAAGTAGTTCGTATGTCCAGGCAAGCGCTCGGTCTTCTTGCTCAGACCGAACAAATTTCGCTCAGATTCGGAAACTGGTATCGGCAGGATCGATAAATCAGACTCAGCGAGATCGCTAGCGCTCAGGATCGCACGATCCCCCTGCTTTAGCGCGATTTCATAAAAGCCATCGCTCAGCACTTTAAACTGCGCACCTGTAGCAAGTGTTCCGTTGATAGAGATTTTCGGGTTTTCGATCCCAGGTTGAATAATACAGCGAGAACCCACTTCGCTCTGAACGGATACGAACTGCGTCACCCCAGCGACTTTCTTTGCGCTGATAAGGAAAGCGCCTTGAGCTCGTAAATCCTGAAATGCGGCATCTGCCCACCTCTCAGGCGTTGCAGGGAAGACGCGAATCTTGCCGCCCCAACTCTGCAGCAGCATGTCGTGAACACTGGTGGCGAAGGACAGCGGGCTCTCGATCACGGGATTGCCCTCGGCATACATGGTGGTCGGCGACACGCGGTTGTGTTGAATTAAACCATCCAGATATTGATAGGCCTGATCGGCATCTCCCAGCCAAGCATACATGGAGGCCGCGCCCGTTGCCGTATAGCCAGTCACGGCCATCGCAGCCGTCTTATTTTCACCATTAAAGGAAACGTCCAGCCAGTGATCTAAAGTGGTGCGCAGCAACTGGACATCCTCAGCGGTTTCGGGCGTGATCAAGGCGAGCGGGTAAAAGGGCAACAGGTGCGAGTAGTGACGATGCGGCTTATTAAAGGGGATGTCTTTACCGATACGTAGGCCGTTTTCATCTATTTGGTAATCGACCAAATGGTCTAGGATACGCTGCCACTCCGGCGCCAGTGGATCCTGCAGTGCAAACTCCTGGTTGATATCAAGCAACGTCTGACAACTCCATCGAATCAACCCGATGGTGAAATTAATATCTTGCCCACGCCCACCTGGATACTCAGGCGACCAACTATGTTTGATATGAATGGTGCCGTCGTCGGATTCGACCGGATTGTCCTTTAAATAATGTCGATAACTATTCACGGTTTGCCGCAGCACAGGAAACACACCATCGCGCATCCGCTCACGATCACCTGCAAACTCACAATGCAGCCAGTAGTTGTGGAGAATCCAAGCCAACATATCGGGAACCACTGCGCCGATCTGCGCAGCCATGTCTTGTGGAAAAAGGGTCGCCACATTTGCACTATCTGTCCAACGCTCAGGGCCGTTTTTTACGAGATTACCCGTATACTTATCGATATTGTTACCCAACGATTCGCCGACTGACATACGATTGGCGGTCAAGTGCGTCCAATAGATGAGCTGTACATTAAGATCACCCCAGACCATTGGCCAAAATGTCTTATGATACCATGGCCCCATCAAGTCGAGGATCGGCCCGTTCTCACGCATGGCCGAGGCTAGCTTATACATCTGTATCCAATAAAACGCTTCCTTCTCCACATCGTTAATCGTGAGGAAACTCTGCGGATAGTAATCATGCCACCACTGTTGATGACTCGTAAAAAAGGTCTTCGACGCCAGCAAGTCACGCGCTTTAAGTAAATTCTGCTGCACCTGCTGCAAACTATTCTTCTCGGGGAAACTATGGTAAATACTAGCGATCATGATCTGTCGTCCTGCTGCAGCACCGCGCACCTCCCAGCCGACTGTCGTCTCGCCACGGTGCTGATACAACGGTTGCAGGCAGAATTGCATCCCCTCTGCGTCGCTCCAGACAGGATCTGGTGCTAGCGGGTAAGGCGCCTCGCGCATGGCTTTCCAAATGCCTCCTGCCTTCGGGCCGCCGCCAGCATCCAAGGTCTTGCGCACTGAAGAAAACGGCTGGTCGGGGTGCCAGCTGATCTCCACCGACTCACCCTCAGCATCGGTTTCAAAATAAATCACATCTTCCAAACTATGACTCAGCCCCCGCACACGATAGGAACCTTCGGTTGTCGTAATCACACCAGTCATTTCCGCATTCCACAAATCGAGTCGTAAATCGGCGTCGATAATGTCCCCCTGTGATTTGAGCTGAAAATGCCCCAACGGCAAACGTCCTCGATAAATCCATAGCAAATCCTGGCCTTCGTGCCGCTCGCGGTGATCGTAATAATCATGACGCCCCGCATAGATCGAGATGACGTTCTTGGCGGCTCCTTTCGCCTGATAAAATAAAAAACCGACATTTCCGTTGCCCGTGTAAGGTGCCACCTCCCAGCGATTCGGCATGCGATCCCATAGCATGTCGTGCTGCCCGAGGAACTGACCGTAATCAATCGACGACGTATCTGCCTCGGCGACTGATGAGAACGTAACCAATGCGGCAGCGATAATCAGTCGGCAACTTCGTGTGAATTTAAACATATCTTATAATTCGTTCCCTTTACTGTGACACCTTCACCGCAAACGCCTCATATAATTTGCCACGCTTATGGTCTTTAAGTTCAGGGTAACTCACCAGAAAGTTATTCTCGTCGATCAGGTTAATAAAATAATGCGTGGTGCCTTCAGGGAGTTCCACTGTCGCAATCCCCTCCCCAATCAGCACAGCTGGTGCACGAAACCATTCTTCATATCTATCACCGCCATTGAGCGTATAAATCAAATGCGCCTGCACGACCGTTGCTCCCTTTTCCTGATACTGCACTCGCACCGACGCACCCTGCTGCTTCGTATCAAGCACCACTGGCACGGACTCTTTATGCGACAGTGCGGCCTGAGTGTTCGGATTATAACTCGGATAGCTCGCCTTCATCTCAGTCAGCGTCTGCATCAATGAGCGATTCAATTGTTGCGTCTTTTCAGGCATCTGGTCGGCCAGGTTGTTCGCCTCTTCGATATCAACACGCTCCTGCTTGCCCCACTTGCTGTCGTAGAGCTGAAAGAGTTCCAGATTCGGAGTCCACTTATTGCCCAAGTGGTCGTAATTGTGAATCAACTTAAAGTCTCCCACCCGAATCGTGCTTTCTAACGCACCCCCATGCGGGAAGTGCCACATCATAGTATCGCGCACCGAGCCATCAGCCTCTTTAACTAAGGCAGGGTTCGTCGGATCTTCGATCAACAACGTTGCTAGGTCACAGCCATCGAGTTGCTTATCCTTTGGCTTTTCGGAGCTGGTCAAAGACAGAATTGTGGGATAGAAATCGAGTCCATTCGCCAACACATCTGTCTGCACACCTTTGGCAATGCCAGGACCAGCGATAATGAGCGGCACACGCGTGCCCCCTTCCTTCGCGGATATCTTGCCACGGTCCAACGGATTATTATCAGTGTAGCGCTCCTTGGGGCCACCTTCCATGCCGCCATTATCAGAGGTAAAGATCACGTAAGTGTTTTCACTGAGCATGTGTCCCGGCCAACGCGGATCTTCAGTCGTTTCCAAATAGTCAAATACCTGACCCATGTAATAATCGAGTGCTTCAACCATTGCGCAATAGAATGGATTCAACTGACCAGGCACGTCTTTCGAATTGGGGTTACGCGGATCCACACCGAGCTTTTCAACATACTTTTGCAGCAGCGCCTCGGAACGTGTGACCATCGGTGAATGCACCAGCCAAGTCGCATAGTAGAGGAAGAAAGGCTGCTCCTTGTTCTCGCGCATAAAGTCCAAGGCATCTTCGTTGTTCTGGTGATACGGCATGCCGTTTGCATCCAGACGATACGGATCATCTTCAGCCTTAGTGGCAAAACCACTGAGGCGATCTTTCATGCCTGAATGTGCACCGCGATCTGATCGCGTAAAGTCAAAGCCGACGTCCATCGGTTGCGGATAGGCATGATGATCAATCGCGATATGCCATTTACCGACATGTCCCGTCACATATCCGTTCGCGTTCATCGCGCGTGCGAGCGTAAATGTATCTGCTGGCATCCGACCACTATACCAAGGGTCCATCATCCGCGAATTTGGGTTCAGTGGCTTTGGCGGCTGACCACCGACCACATGTGTTTTTTGCGCCCGTGCGGGATGATTGCCGCTGATGATCGCACAGCGCGACGGCGCACAGGTCGGCGCAGGCGAATAAGCCTGCCAAAACAGGACGCCTCTTTCCGCGAATGCATCAATATTCGGAGTCTCCACTGGTGATGGCTCGTCAATGTCGTAGCACTTCACATCCTGCCAACCAAGATCGTCTGTCAGGATGAGTAATACGTTCGGCTTCGCCGGGCGCTCAGTCGCCACGGCTTGAGTTTGAAATAAACCAATGCAGCAACTAGAAGTGACTACCGTCAAACGGCTGATAAGGGACATATAATTTACAGACATAGTGTATCTAGAATGGAGTAATAGAATAATAGCTCAGCGACTATCGACGACGCAGCACTACAAGAGAGAAAACAGTAATACCAGCCAACAGTGCATAGGTGCGTGACTCGGGAATATCGACGTAGCTATCAGACTTAGCAGGATTGACGGTTAAATTTAGATTATCAATTACGATATTAGAAGAGGCAGTCGCCTCTCCACGCGTAAAAGCCAGGGCGATATAATCGTACCCATCCAAATGACTCGGCCCTCCGCTGATGATCGTAGACAAACTGAAATCCTGCTCAATCCTCTGAGAACCTGCCGTTCCAATCACTTCATAAGCACCCGATGCCTCTCCCCTATAGGGCGCCGTCTGGCCTTGAGCCGCACCATTCACTGAATTGGTGATAATGAACTTATCCCTCAATGCTGTGTCGCGATCAACCTTACTGGTCGATGCATTACCTTTCGTGCCACCCAAATTGACCATTAAGCTATCAGGCATAGGAGTGCCCCCTCCATTCTGGTATCCGTAGATGTGCACGTAGAGCGGCTCAGAAGCGTTAACATAGGTGTAATCGAAACTAAGGTTCAGCGTGTCATATGTGTCATTAATGGCCAAACTTGACACATCTACAATATAGCCCAGTCCGCGCGCGTCTGTGCCTGTGTTCGTCAGTGCCCCTCCACTCAAAGCCCATGTGCCCGTAGACGCCTGGCTTCGAGCAAGGCCAACAGATCCAAAATCACCTGCAGTGCCTGTATGAATCGATCCTGATAAAAAATCATCACTGATAATGGAAACCTGCGCCTGCGTCGTCATCAGACAGAGAAGCGAAGACAAAAAGAGTGCATATGCAAAGAGATTAGGGTTCATAGACAGTCTAAGTGATCCGAACCGGGCGCACCGGTCGGTTGTGGTGAATAAGCCTGAACAAACAATGCTGTGACGCGATTCTACCATGATTCGAAACAACGCATAACCCCTAATTAATGGGATAAGGAGTCTTCGAAGAACAGGTGCCGTATAAACTTAAAAGAGTAGTTAGACGGAGGTCTGCCGTAGATGGCGAAGCAAGTCAGTAGACAGGAGTTAGAAGCTGAACATCTGCGCTTTATGACGTATTTACTTTCCTTGGCTACCCCCTCCTAAGTAAATCTAGTTACGATTGATCTTCAATTGCACCACAGCGGCTTCCTCGTCCTGTATTAACTCCCAGCCGGTCCCCTCCGCTCCAAAGCCTAAAATTATGACATTCTCTGGCTTCAAGCGACTCACTAATCTTCCCCGCATCACCTTTGATGCGGAGTTCACACGGAAATCGACTTCCGAATAATGTTTGCGTGCTTTGCAGTGTCCCGCCGTTAACGGTGATCCGCGTAATATCAAAATAAACGCGATCCGTTGTTTTCTCTCCAAGCATACTCAAGCGGCCACTATTCAGTTCAATCCGCCCCTCTCCTTCAAAGCGTCGAGCTTCCCCTGGCGGTAAGCAAAGTGGCCATCAATCGAATGATGAATCACACCTGCACGCGTTGTAACGATTTCCACTCCAGACAAAGCAGGTAAGAAGCTGACACTATCTTCAGCACTGCCTGTTGGTGCTGCAATCCCAGTAATATCTGAGGTCGTCGCAAACAGATCAGTCAAACAGATCAATTGATCACTGCTCGATCCAGCGGTGACATGCCCTGGCCAACGCACGATGAAAATGGTGATTAGTTATTAACCAATTTCACGATAAAACTACGCATCGCGATCGGACCGTGATTACCTTGTATTGCAATCGGTCCTGTCGTGGATTCCTCTTTGAGCGGATGCGCGCGTGTCGGACCTGTGACCTCGACGTCCTGCTGGACAAGCTGCCCATTCAGATGCACTGAAATGAAGCGCGGATTTTCGGTTTTTAAACCATCCGCATCAAAGCGAGGCGCACGAAATTTAATGTCCAAACGCTGCCACTCGCCGGGCGCTTTGGTGGCATTGACTAGTGGCGGCACTCCTTCGTAGCCTTTTGGATCGTGTCCGGGCTCTTTGTGATATCGCTGGTAGACGCCTCCCATGTCGCTGAACTCCAGATGCTCCACGCCGTAGCTGTCGAAGATCTGTATTTCATAGCAGCCCATGAGATACACGCCCGCATTCGCCCCTTTCGGGATCATAAATTCGAGGTTCAGTTCGAGATCCCCATAGCTATCCCGCGTGAACAAATAGGGAAGCTTCCCAGTCTTTTTATTGGCATTCAACAAGATGTGTCCCGCCGCGTCTGCGTGGCTGACGAACTGGCTCGGATCGGCTGCACTCATGGTAATCTCATCAACCAGATGCCACTGCTTCGTCGGGCGAAAGTTGCTGAGTACATCGCCAGCGATGAGCTCAGCAGCGTGAGTCGACACCAGAGCCTGTAGAATGCATCCTGCCGTTAATAGAGTTTTTTTAAGATTCATTTTTTAAAATTTCGGGTTCAACATTTCTAGGCCTATACTGACAAATCTTCGACGCGGAAGCCTGCACGGGCTTCGGTCTGTAAGAGTGCATTCGCCTCATCGTTGTTAGTAATCGTCATGGTCTTTGCATCGTATTCTATGGTTTTTCCAGTGCGAATCGCCAATGTGCCTAGGGCAATAGTTTCAGTGAGCGGCCCTGCGTAATCAAAACTGGAACCCGGCTTCGGGCCCTCTCCTTTGATCGCTCGAATCCACTCATCCATTTGTGAGCCCTTGATGCGCGGATACACTTTAGCAGGACGCATCGAAGGTGTTTTACGCAAGTCCTGCCACAGCGATTCCGGATACAAACGAGGGCTATTGGGACGCATGCCTGAATGAAAAATAATTCCTTTTGAACCGATCATCATCAAACCACCCTCTGAACTGAGCTCCGTATCACCAAGCATTTCGGGCTTCGGAGGCATCTTGGGGCCTTCATACCATGTGAGCGGCACATCCTTCTTCGCAGCCTTCGAATACGCAGTATATTTGACCACCGAACCCGCAGGGGTGCAGATCTCATTGACATGATCCACTTCGATGTCGACACGCGTGGGAATCTCTAAGTCCAATGCCCAGAACGGGGAATCGATGGTATGACAGCCAATGTCCCCGAGCGCGCCCATACCAAACTTCCACCAACCACGCCAGTAGAGTGGGTGATAAGCGCCGGTCGCATAAGGCGGAGCATCCACTACAGGCCCTACCCACAAATCCCAATCCACATTGGCTGGCACGGGGTCCGCTGGCGGATATTCCATTCGCTCGCCTCTGAAACCGACCCCGGAATTGGGACGATTAGTCCAGGCGACCACTTCTTGGATTTCACCAATCAAATCGGCCTCATACCACTCGCGGATCAAACGTATGCCTTCAGAGGCATGCCCTTGATTTCCCATTTGCGTGATGACGCCCGTTTCTTCAGCCAAGGCCATCATTTGTCGAACCTCACTGATACTGTGTGCCAAGGGCTTCTGCACGTGCACGTGCTTGCCCATGCTCATCGCCATCATCGTGGCATGGAAGTGCGTATGATCCGGAGTCGAGATGACCACCGCATCAATTTCATCCCGCATTTCTGTCAACATGACTCGGTAATCTCTGTAGGTCTTCGCGTCCGCATGCATCTTGCTTGCGACTGCAAGTGGCTTCGAGTCGATATCACATAGAGCAACAATCTTAGCTCCATGGATACTTTTAAGGTCACTTTTGCCACGTCCACCGACCCCGATGCAGGCAATACGTGGCTCTGCGACAGTTGATGTGTTCGAACCAGCGAAGAGTGTATATCCGGCACAGGCGCCCAGACTGGTCGCGATGAATTTTCTACGATTTATGTGCATGATACGAATGATTTTAATATTAAGGATTAGAGCGGAGTCTTAAAAACCCGATACCTATTGAATGAGTGGCCAGTCGGGATGAATCGGACGCTCGGAATTTCCACCGTCCCACTCAGGAACCGGTGGAACTTGCTGGATTAACTTTGAAAGTTTCTGGTGCGCGGTCATTGCCCGCTCTCCGTTAATCAAACCCGCGAGATTGTTCGCTTCATCTAAATCGTTGGCGATGTCGTAGAAGCGGCCGTCGGCATAGAGCTTGAATCGCTCCGTTCGAACAAACGCGTCCGCGTGCTTGCTCCCGAACTTCATATAGGGCTGATAGTGCATCAGCACGTGCGTGCGCGGGCTCGTCTCAAGGCCTAAGATTTGCGGCAAAAAGCTTTGGCCATCTTTGGGATCGGTTTCGTCGAGCTGTATTCCAGCGACCGCAGCCAAGGTGGGATAGACATCGGTAAAGTCCACCAAATCCTCACACACTGCTCCCACCGCACTCTTGCCTTTCCAGTAAGCAATCAGCGGCACATGGGTTCCCATATCTTTGGTGTCGCCCTTGCCTCCCCGAATAATACGTCCGTTCCAGTTAGACTGGATTGGCGTATGCGTCCCATTATCAGACGTGAACACGATTAACGTATTCTCCAACTGTCCAACAGCCTCCAGTTTTTGAACAATCTTGCCCACGATTTGGTCCAGATAATTCACCATCGCGACGAAGTTCGCCTTCTTCTCCGCCCTATTTTTGGTTTTATTGTTGGCCTCTTGCCCACGAGATCGCTGACCGATGGTATCCGGCGTCGGAACGAATGGATCGTGAACCAGCACTGTAGGATAATAAACAAAGAACGGTTCATCCTGATGGCGCTCAATAAAATCACAGACGAAATCGCTCATAATATCAGGGCCGTATAGATTTTGATTCGCCTCAGCCGAGATGAACTCGCCGTTAATCTCTAGCGGTGGACTCCAATAACGTTCACCGCTTTCCCGGACTGATTTCTCCTGCGTCACCTGCCATAAGGCATACTCATCGAAACCCGCTTTATTCACACGTGTGTTGTCGGCGTGATCGGCAAAGACCTCTGGATCATACAGCCCGTTGAGCTGCCATTTTCCAGCAATCGCGGTTTTATAGCCCGCCTCCTGCATCAAATTCCCAAACGTCTTCTCGTCCGGACTGAGATAGCCGAAGTGCGTATAATTCCGAAAGTTGTATTTGCCCGTCATGATCATCACCCGCGACGGCGTGCAAATGGGCGTCGAATAACAATGCTCAAACTTCACGCCCTGCTCAGCCAAACGATCGATATTTGGCGTCTCATAATCCTCCGCCCCATACGGACCAAAGCACTCCCAGCTCGTATCATCCGTCATAATCAACACGATGTTCGGTTTGTTAGCCGCCGACAAAAGGGGCGCCAATAAAAGGCTAAACAGTAGGGTTTTAATTCTCATTTTAATCCGTGTCTTGGTTCATTCCTTCTTTTTCAAATATAGTCAGTAGTGGGAACGTAGCCGAAGTCGTAAGACTTTGGACATTCAACACCTTCTTGCCAAATCGTCCAAAGTCTCACGACTTCGGCTACAGGAAAGAATTATTTGCTGGTTCATTTATTCTTCCATTCGGCTTCGTAGGGCGCTCTTGGGCCACGGCTTGGGTCTGAAATAAACCAATGCAGCAACTAGAAGTGACCACCGTCAAGCGGCTGATAAGGGAAAGATTGAATTTCATAAAACGCTTAGTTTTGAACTTCAATTCGGTAGAATGCTTCATCCGGTGAAGCAGCATCAATAGGAATATCGATAACGATATCTTCACCTGAAGTGAAGGAAGTGTCTGCTGGATAAGGCGCCCACACTTTCAAATCATCGGAGTGCTCAATGCTATAGGTTCGACCACTAACGGTCGGCCATGAGAGCTGAACTCCAGTCTCTATTGGCAGTAGGTTCATGGTCATCCGAGAGGACGCATCCGCTGGATCAGTTCCCATCACGACTTCTTCCCAATCAGGGGTGCCATCACCATCTGTATCCGTGATGCCATCGACGATTACGAGTGTCACATCATCGGTCGTCTCATCCTGCTCGACCCAACCGATATAGGGGCTCTGCAAACCCGTCACGGAAATATTTGTATCCAGAGCCAGGTTGTTCAGGTCTGTGGAATTGACGAGCGGTATCGTCGCAGCGCCTCCAGTGTAAGATGAACCATCAATTGAGATGGTTGCCTCGGCTAGATTTGCCCAAGACTCGACATTAATCGGGCTGACTCCGGCTTCATCGAGTTCAAAGTGAATCGTTGAACCCGCAAACGCTTTGAATTTAGTGCAATCAATCGTCGCCGCCCTACCCTGAATAGTCAGCGCTCCATAGATCCTTGTTTGAGCATCATTATCAATATCCCCGCCACGAATGGTCAGGTCAGAGCGAATCAGTGTCGCAGTCGAATTGCCCTCGGTAAATTGGAGTCTACCAGAACTAATATCAATCAGACTAGAGACGCCGGTGCTGCCGATGCTAAGATTACCGGTAGTCCACAAATCGTCCCTGGTGATGCAGCCTCCGTCGACATTTAATACACTACCGGATTGAAGGTCTAAATCGGCTCCTGCAGCGATCACTAGTTCGCCCTCCAGAAGGGAAACCATAGCCCCTGAAGGGATGACCGCATCTGATGAGATATCAATCATGTCTGGAGCATCGATGGTTACGGTAGAGTCGACTGCTGGAATCGTGCCTAAAGACCAGTTCTCAGCGGTCGTCCATAAATCATCTGCGGCCGCATTACCCGTCCAAGTCTGAACGGAGCCTACGCCGATCTCCAGTGTCACATCATTTTCAGTCACATCATCCTGCACGACCTGAACGGTATAGCCACGGTTTTCGAGTCCTGTCACAGTAATGCTAGCACTTAGATTCCTAAGATCTGCGGAATTGATGAGTGGTATCGTCGCAGCGCCTCCAGTGTAAGAGGAACCATCAATCGTAATGGTTGCATCTTTTAGCTGTGCCCAATTACTGACATTGATCGGGCTCACCCCAACTTCATCTAACTCAAAATGAATCGTTGAACCTGTAAAGCCTTTGAATTTTTCAAAATCAATCGTCGCGGCGCTGCCCTGAATGGCAAGTCTCCCGTAAATTCTGGTTTGACTATCAGCAATATCAATATCCCCGCCACGAATGCTCAGGTCAGAATAAATCGGTGTCGCAGCCGAGCTTCCCGCGATAAACTGAATACTACCAGAACTCATCTCCAGGAGGCTAGACTCCCCATTGATACCGATGGTAACATTCCCAGTCACCAAAGCGCCTCTAGTGAGGCTGCCTCCATCCACTGTCAATACACTGCCGGATTGCACAGCTAAATTCGCTGATGCACCGATTTCCAGTGTGCCCGCGCTGAGGGTAATCGTAGACCGTGACGGGAAGCTCGTAGCAGATGAGACATCAATGACGTCCATCGTATCGATCCCTAGCGCTTGACCTGTTTCTGGAATCGTTCCTAAAGACCAATTTCCAGCGTTACTCCACAAATCATCTGCGGCATTGCCCGTCCACGTTTGAGGGTCTGGAGGTGATGACTCGACCATGATATCGGCAATTTCTGCTGCAGACAACTCACGGTTATAAATACGAAAATCATCGACACTCCCTTTATAACCATCGCCCAAGACGAGCTCGTCCATCTCGTCAATCAGCCCCATGGCGAACAAACCGGCGGAGGCCCATGAACCAACGAGGACGCCGTCCTTATAAATAGTGAAATTCCCACTGTCACGGCTCCTCATAAAGGTCCAATGCGCCCATTGGTCATTAATATCGCTCGGCGTGAATCCGGTGTCGTCCGTATCGAGCTTGTATTTATACATCGCTGGGGTGCCAGTTGTCGAACTGAGGCTACCTTGGGTATAGATGCCATTCTCCCAGTATAGGAGATACTCATTATCGACCATCTTCGTGTGGAACTGAATGCTTAGGCTCTTGTAGGTCGTGCCATCATACGTTTTGCTTCCTTTTAGCATGTAACTTCTATCATTCGCGGAAGCGCTATCAACCGGATCGATATAGCCCCAGAATGCGATGGATATTTCATTATCCACTAGGTCGTAAAACTCTTGATCAATCGGAATATCAACGCTTCCGCTATTCAAATCCACGCCGAATTTCCCATCAGCGACACCCGCGACTTGCGGAACCGAACTGTTGATCGAGCCGTCCCGTCCATAGGCGGTTGAGTCCCTGACGACATTTGCTTCTTCGAATTCATACCACAAAATGAGGCTGGGGTCACAGTCTGACACGGCAATGGCTACAGTCACGGACGCACTGCTGCCATTGGTATTCGTCGCAATGTAGGTAAAGGAATCCTTTCCTTCAAAATCTGACTCTGGTGTATAGGTAAAGGAGCCATCGCTACTCAAGTTCAGCGTACCATCACTGACATTGGTCATGAGAGTGGCTTGTGTAATCGGGCTCAGTGGATTCGTGATATCGTTCGCCATCACGCCCGCATTCACATCTGCGGTCAGCACCTGATTCACGCCCACTCGATAGTCATCCGCAACCGCGATTGGCAAGGATGAGACTGCCCGCGCCTTTGCGGTGTATTCCCAGCTATCACTCAGATCGTTGTACACTTCATCCGTGGAAGTTGTCGTGACATTGACGGTGATCGCTTCCTCCGCAGCTCCCACGCCTGCCCCGATGGATACTGTATAGCTTTGCGCAACATCATGATTCCCTGGCGTAAAGGTCAGCATGCTGGGGCTGATGGTCACTAAGCTTGGGTTTGAACTTGAAAGATTAACGGTCACGTCTGCCTGGGGTTCAAAGATGAACTGCACGGTCATATCCTCAGTGCCGTCGATGTCGTAATTGTTGATTTCCTGCTTATCCGCAGCGGATGGTAACACGCGAAACCCCGGGGCACGCGCCTGCAGAGTGCTCATGATCCAACCTGCTTCATAGCCCACCCTCATGGCATCCCACTCGTCCGTCGGACTCGCTTCTTCAGGAGTCAATGGGCAACGCCCAGAGTCCACCGTATTGATGAAGGTTGCATTTGGCAGAATCGCAATTTCCTTCAAGTGATTGCCAGCTCCATTCATCTCGATGTTTGGCTTAAGCCGATACAGCATGGCCCACGATGCCCGCGGAATCGTCGCACCAATCGCACCGGGAGTGGGTGCTAGCATGTATGCTCGGGCGCCCGCATCCATATCATGATTCAGAATAACCCCAACCGCGGTATCTTCGGTGAGGAGCTGTTGATATTCGAAGATGTAGGTGCGCTTCCAAAAATCAGGATTCACATTAAATTCGTCGTAAGGGTAAAAGCGATATTTGCCAAAGTTATAATCGATCGGCCCGACAAAATCACCCGCCTCATCAGTTGGCCAACCTGCACCCTCAGTCCCCGGGTCGTCTGTATTATAGCGATGTGAGAAGTATTTACTGTGGTTTACGCGACATGCATCCAACACCTTTTCAAGGGTTTCGATATGGCCACGCTCCGTGCTCGTTCCTGTAATACTAAAGTCTACATTACGATTCGAGTTATACTGAGGACTGTAAGGGTTCGGAGTGTCAAACTTACCAGTGTATTGAACCGCGCCTTGGTTCGCCTGCACGATCGTATGTGCATCATCCGCTAGTGTATCTTGAGCAGCATTTCCATAGGTCGAAGCGGATGCACTTTGACCATACAATCGACTGAAAATCGTAGCAGCGGCGATGTAAGCACCATTGTCAGTAGGATGGGTAACTCCACTTGATTCCCCACTATCATCCCAAGCCAAACCAGCGGGAGCGACAGCGCAACCGCCTGTGCGCCCGATACGGTAAACCACCTCTTTGTAGTGATCTAGAGTTGTGCTGGAACCCGATGCGGGCCACGGCATTAACAAGACAGTCTCCGCACTCCCTTTGGCCACCTCTTTAGCGATCTCCGAAACACCGAGTGCATAAAACCCCGGAAGGTATTCCATCGAATGCGCATCGCCAATGAGCACCACATAGTCCCACACCGTGCCATTCTCTCCACGCAGGTTCGCCCAACGTGTCGTCTCAGCATCTGCAGGAAAAGGAAAGTGAAACCAATGAAACAGATTGGCGTGACGGTAACCGCTCGAAGTGCCATGGAAATCTTCAAAGGACACATTCACGGTCCCTAGTCCAGCCCCGCCAAGAATACTGGTGAGTTCAGAAACCACATCCGCAGGATCAAAGGCCGAGACCGATGCAACGCCCTCGTCGGCAAAAACATATGACTGGCTACTCGAATCCGTAGCTGAGCCAATCACCAACACATTCACATCAGCCATCACAGATACTGCGGAGGTAAGAAAAAGTATGAATAGGGATAGTAAACGCATAATCATTTATTAAATATACCTGATCCCGTTATTTCCCGCTCTTCCAGAGCTGAATGGCATCGGTATCATTTTGAGCAGTAGGCCCGTCGGTGCTGCGACCATTAGAAATATCGGCTTCGAGTTGAGACAAAATCCGCGCCGCGACTTCGGGGTTAGACTCATAGAGATTGGTCGTTTCACCTGGATCTTTCTCCATGTCATAGAGCTGTGCTTTGGGCGCGTCTTCAGGCATTTGGTCCTCTTTGGGGCTAGTCCACCCTGCCGAGCCTTTGGCCAACAGTAGTTTCCATTTCCCTTGACGGTAAGCAAAGTGGCCTGTGATCGAATGATGAATGACACCGGCACGCGTTGTAACGATTTCCGCTCCAGACAACGCAGACAGAAAGCTGACACTGTCTTCGGCACTCCCAGCTGGTGATGCAACACCAGTAATATCCGAGGTCGTCGCAAATAAGTCAGTCAAACAAATCAATTGATCACTGGTCGATCCAGCGGCGACATGCCCTGGCCAACGCACGACAAACGGCACGCGGTGCCCGCCGTCCCATAAGTCCGCTTTCGAACCACGAAAGCCTGCACTGACTAAGTGTCCTTTTGCAGCCAACTCAGGAATCCTCGCCCCCTTTGAAGTGCCGTTATCCGCACTAAAAATGACTAAGGTATTATCTGCCAGGCCATGCTTATCGAGTGCCGCCATAATCTGCCCCACTCCATCATCTGTCTGCATCACAAAGTCCGCATGTTTATTGAGTCCGCTTTTCCCAATCCATTCCTTAGTCGGCACAACCGGAGAATGCGGTGAGCCATAAGGCACATAGAGAAAGAACGGTGTCTCCTTTTCGGTCGCACGTGCTTCAATATACTCGACCGCTTTACGCGTCAGGCGTGGTAACATGTTAATCACTTCATCATGTAGAATTACGGTATCGTTTTCGATCACCCCCTTCATGTCTCCGGCATGGTGGAAGCCGTGATAATAATCAAAACCACGAGCGACGGGGCCGTCTGGAATCTTGCTGCCTACTGGGGCGAGCGTCTTCCTCCCCTTACGTTTAATAACTTCGCCCGTATCCGGATCTGTATACTGAAAGTTAAGGTGCCACTTGCCAACGATACCAGTGTGGTAGCCCTGTGCTTTCAGAAAACTAGCGACGGTTGCACGATCCTCAGCAATGAGGTTAGGTTTAAAGCCCTGCACGACGCCGCTCTGGAGAGTCGTTCGCCAGCTATAGCGTCCGGTCATCAGACCATAGCGTGTAGGCGTGCAAACCGCAGAGCCGGAGTGCGCGTCTGTAAAGATCATCCCTTCCGCGGCGAGCTTATCGACTGCGGGTGTCTTGATTTTACCGTGTTCAGGATTCAGCGCCTGAATCTCTCCATAACCAAGATCATCACAGAGGATAAACACGATATTTGGTTTTTCCACTGCATTCGCAGTGATCGTTAACGCAAGCGACGTGAGACAAACCGCGACTGCTTGATGCACATACTTTTTGATGATCATAATTCTCTAAAGGTTTAGATTTCTAACTGTATTTGCGATTCAGCTTATTTGTTCGAAAGATTCTCTGAAACAGACGGTGCGACCTTCGACGGCAGATCATTGCCGCGTGTGGATTTTTTCACGTATGGATAACTGACGAGGAAGTTGTTCTCATCGATTAAGTTGATCAGGTAGTGAGTTGTCCCCTTGGGCAAGGTGGCGGTCACTTGATTGCCAGGCAACACGTTGGCAGGCATACGGAACCACTCTTCATCACTGTCGCCTCCATTGAATGTATACATCAGCTGCGCGCGTGTGAGCTTCGCACCATTTTCTTGATAGCGATATTCAACAGTATTGCCGTTTCTTTCATGAGACAACACGGACGGCACCGTTTCCTTATTAGGGAGTGCATCACTAAAATATGGGTTGTAGTATGGATAGCTCGCGTCCATCGCTTCCAACTGCTCGGTCAGCTTCGTATTCATTGCCTCTGCCTTCTCCGGCATCTTTTGAGCTAGATTATTGGATTCCTCGATGTCCACTCGAGTCTGCATTCCGTCCTCTGTCTGATACAGCTGATACAGCTCTAACTCAGCATTGCTGGGATTCAAGTGGTCGTAGTTACGCACCAGCTTATAGTCACCGATTCGAATCGTGCTCTCCAGAGCCAAGCTATTGGGAAAATGCCAAAACAGTGTATCACGCACCTGCCCGTCTTCCTGTTTCACCAGTTGGGGATCTGTGGGATCTGTCGCTAGCAGTTCCGCAAGATCGCTACCGTCAAACTGACTACCTTCAGGCTTCTGCGTATCCGTCCAAGAGAGAATCGTCGGATAAAAATCGAGGCCGTTCGCCATCACATCCGTTTGCACACCAGCATCAATGCCTGGGCCAACGATAATCAGTGGCACACGCGTGCCCCCTTCCATAGCGGAAATCTTACCACGATCCAATGGGTAGTTATCGGTGATATTATCGCCTGGCATCCTTTCCATGCCGCCATTGTCGGAGGTAAAGATAATGTAGGTGTTCTCACTCAACATATGTCCAGGCCAACGCGGATCCTCGGTCGTATCCAAATAGTCGAACATTTGGCCCACGTAGTAGTCGAGTTCCTCGACCATGGCGGCATAGAAAGGATTCGTTTGCCCCTCGCCTTTCCACTCCTTTGGGTTTTCTGGCAGCTCCACACCGAGCTTTTCGACATATTTCTTCAGCAAACGCTCACTGCGCGTATGAATGGGCGTATGCACCAGCTTGGTGGCATAAAAAAGAAAAAAGGGCTGATCTTTATATTCGCGAACAAAGGTCAGTGCATCTTCGCTCAGTTCATGCGTGGCAAAACCGTTTTCATCGAGACGATACGGGTCTTTGGGATCGTCGGTCGCAAATCCGGTCAGACGATGTGGCGTCATTTTTTGAGTGGTGCCCGCATGACTGCGGCTCCAATCAAAGCCAAGATCCTCTGGTTGAGGGAAAGAGAAGTGCTTCTTGGCCAAATGCCATTTACCACTATGCCCGGTGGTGTATCCGTTATTCTTGAGCGCTTGAGCCAGTGAGACATAGTCAGCCGAGATACGTCCACTATACCAAGGCGGCATCATGCGATGAGCGCTCTTATGATACGCCGCGGGCGGCGTGCCACCGACCACATGTGTCAACTGAGTGCGCGCCGGATGTGCACCCGTCATAATGGCACCCCGACTCGGTGCGCAACTCGGTGCCGGCGAATACCCCTGCCAAAACATAACGCCCTTCTGCGCCAACGCGTCGATGTTCGGTGTTTCAAATGGCGACGGTTCGTCGATGTCATAGCACTTCACATCCTGCCAGCCGAGATCATCGGCGAGCACCAACAATACATTTGATCTCGCTGGACGACTATCGTCCGCCGAGGCAATCCCCGAAAACATAGCTGCAACAGCGACAACAGAGTGACCGACTCGAACGATATGCCCGAGTAACGGAAGAGAGGTCTTCTTAATCATATTATGGGTTTGTTCGTTAATTCTAAGGATGTAGTTACTGACCGCTTTTCCAGAGTTTGATCTGATCGACAGAAATATCGTTCGCCTGCTGAGGACCTGCCGTGCTGCGACCATTGGCGACGTCTGCCTCGAGCTGCGCCATGATTGTTTCAACGACCTCAGGGTTCTTTAGGTAGAGATTATTCTGTTCGCTGGGGTCGGCTTCCAAATCATAGAGCTGGCCTTTGGGTGCGTCAGCCACTTTAGACATCGTTTTCTCACTCGGCAGGGTCCAGCCACCAGAGCCTTTTGCCAAGAGGAGCTTCCACTTGCCCTGACGGTAAGCGAAGTGCCCACTCACGCTGTGGTTTACAATTCCTTTGCGCGAGAATTCAACTGTCTCACCTTTGAAGATCGGCAAAATACTTTCACTGTCTTCGCCGGCAGTTGCAGGTAGTTCTTTGCCAAGTAGCTCGGCACAGGTCGCGAGTAAATCGGTCTGGCAAGTCAGCTCGTCGGAGACACTGCCTGGCTTGATCACTTTCGGCCATTTAACCAGAAATGGCACGCGGTGGCCACCTTGCCACAAGTCTGCCTTGGAGCCACGGTATTGCGCACTGGCGAAGTGGCCATGGCCTTCCAGGTTCTTAAAGTTGGCGGCTTTCGAGCAACCATTATCACTCGTCACGATGAGGATGGTATTTTCTGAAATGCCCTTAGAATCGAGCGCCTGAACAACTTGTCCGACGATGTCGTCGGTCTGCATCATGAAGTCGCCATAGGAGCCGATACCACTCTTTCCCTGCCACTTCTTAGAAGGAACAATCGGCGTATGCGGCGATGGCAATGGCATGTAGATGAAGAAAGGCTTGTCGCTCTGATACTCGGAAATGTATTGGACTGTTTCCGCCGCAAGTTTGTCCAAAACATCAATGGCTTCAAAGTCCTCGGTCGCTGGCCCTGGGCGTTTGAACGCTTTGACATGCGTGCCTTCGCCGACCCAGTTTCGACCACGGATCCAAACATAAGGAGGAAAATCCAGAGACGCGGTAATACCAAACCAGGAATCAAATCCGAGATCGACTGGCCCACCTTGAATGGTGCCCTGCCAATCGATATTGGAGAGTTGTTCCGAAGGAAATGCACCCGTATTCAGCTTTTCTCTGATTCCGCCCGCAGCTCGCGCTGGCTTGCCGTCGACCGTCGCGATCTCCAGCCCCAAGTGCCACTTGCCAATCATAGCAGTGGTATACCCATTGTCACTGAGGAAGCTCGGAACGGTCATGCGAGTCGTTGGAATGAGCGGTAAGCCGTAGCCATTGAGCACACCCTTTTGAAGTGTTGATCGCCAATTATAGCGACCGGTGATAATGCCGTAGCGAGTCGGTGTGCAGACCGAGGAGGTCGTGTGTGCATCGGTAAAGATCATGCCATCCGCAGCCAGCTGATCCATATGTGGCGTCTTAATTTTACCACGCGCTGGGTTCAGGCACTGCACATCGCCGTAGCCCATATCATCCGCTAAAATATAAACGATATTCGGTTGCAAATCCGCAAGTAATGAGAGTGGCAGCAAGGCAGCCAATACGCTGGCTTTTAAACTAGATATGAGAGTTCTATTTTTCATTGAATCATTAATATATTTGTCGGTATGGGGCTGAAGGCGGACTTTTGTATTTTCAGATTACTTATCAAATTCGAACATCACGGCTTCCTGTCCGCGCCAAACTTTGACCATATGCTTTCCAGGTCGAAGTTTCCCTACGGTCCGCGAAAAATCACGGGCGCCAGCAGTCGATGTTCGATCAAGCAAAAGCACGACATCCCCACTCTTGAAGCCATAGTTTGATAATTGGCTGCCAATGGGCACATCGACGAGATACGTGCCAATCGTTTCCTGCATACCGGTTGCACTGACATCCGCTAAGCTACTCAGCGATCGAATCGTTGATCCGAGCACCTTCGCGTCGCGCGGTGCGGCATAGACATTAGTGGCAAACCGTGCAGGCATACGAAAGGGCGGTGTTTCTGCCTGTGCTTTCAAATGTTGCGAAGTCACTCCAAATCCAGTCATCGGGAAATTCTCAAATCCCACTTTCAGTGCAGGTGAGTCAGCTGCGACGGTGAAGTCCCCTACCTCTGGAGCCACGAAGCGTGCATTGCCATATAAACTATGGGCATCGTCCAAGGTTTCTTTCTGCAGAGCGACGGCAGGCTCTGTTTTCCGAGCCGCTGGATTATGCGCGAAGGTATAATCGCGAATGCCTCCCCAAAGCGTTGGATTTGAAGCAGAATAGATGGTCTTGCCCGCCACCACATTGTGCTCAAACACATCAGCCGTAGGTTTCGGGTAAGGCACATTGCAAGTGTATCCGCCCATCACGACATTGTTGGTCACAATGCGCTTGTAACCTTCTCGTGTCTTGAGACCACCCCCTAAGCAGAGGTTGTTGTAGATCTCATAGTTCGAGGAACCGTCGTCGAGATCAATGTCCCAGCCGTGGTCACAGTGCATCCGATTATGACGCATGATCGTGGTTTGATACGCATCCCAGAACGGTGACTCTGGATATTTATCGACGTAGAAGCTAATGAGCGATTTACCATTTTCGTCCAATTCATTCGGGCCAGCTGGCATGGCACTATGCCAAATACGATCACGTCCCCAGCTATTAAACGCACCGTGGTCATGCGTCTCCAAAACCGTCTCGAAGCAATCATTCCATTCGATCACATGACCACCCCATGTTCCGTCGCAGACATTAATCGCCGCTCGTGGTGTATGGCTAATCGTATTATGGCGCACGGTGATTCTAGATGCCATCGATAGATTCACGCCAGTGGCCTGCTTTTCAAAACGGCCACAAAGCATCATTAAATTATCCTCGACCAAACAGTCAGCGGGATAGTCCTCGGACTTCGGCCCCACCTCGGTATCAATTTCATCGAGTGGTCGAGCCGCTGCACCAAAACTAAAGGCAGGATCACGCACGGCTGCAAATGAGCCGACAAAGACCACATCCGAAGCACCATTTTCACGAAACAGGTTTCCACGAATGACGGTGCCGCGATTGTAGCTATCGACTAAGACCGCATTGCCTCCGAGTTCTTCGAAGTCGCAGCCCTCAATCACAATCGCTTCAGTGCCACGCAAGTGAACTGCGGCGCCACGATAGACGCTCCAATCACTACGAAGTAGTGGCTCGATGGTGTCCATAAAGGTCCGAGCGGTGCCTCTAAAGCTAAACCCTTGCAGACCGATATGCTTCACTGCCTCGGTGGTCTCATAGTTCTTCACCTGCGTCACCTTCAAGCCATTGCCGCCGTCAACGATATCCATGGTCGCAACGGGTTGTTTATGCGCTCCGTAGAATTCGATCAGATGCTTGAGCTGTAACACTGCTTCAAACTGTGCCGATGCCATATCCACACCCGCAACGGGTTGATAATACAGCCAGCCACCCTTGGCATCGTGATACCATTCGCCTGGCGCATCGAGTTCTTCGAAGATATTCTCAATCATCCGATACGAACGATGCGCTGATCGATGACGGTTATTCTGCCAGCCGCCCTCGAACAGCAGCTCTCCCTTCGCATCCTTGCCCAAGACGCGGTAATGCTGACTGCCCCACAGTCCTCCGTGCATGCCATGCATGAAGGCTCCAGTTGGGTCGCCCCACTCTTTAGCTTTGCTGGCATCCCACGCATCCGGTGTGCAGCCATCGTAGGGAGCGTTACCTGCTTTACCACCTACGTGTTTTTGATTCGCCTTCAATACATAGCCTGCCCCGAGGTCTGGATAACGCGCCAGGATTTGACGGCTACCATTCACAATCAGTTGATCGATCGCATCCATCTCGCCGACCTGCGTGCGATAGATGCCATCCTGCCACAGTTCCCACTCACTGGTAATCGTTTGCGCGCCAGTCAACACGACGTCCGCTCCGTCGACCGCACGGTAGGACACAGGATATGCCTCACTGCCACTATCCGCAGGCGTGAAGGTGACAGGTTCGCTCAAGCGATAGACGCCCGCTGCGAAAATCACTTCGCACGGCTCTGTCCCCAGCTTGCCACTGTCACGCAGTAGATCACGTGCAGCCGTGATGGTGGCCACTGGCTGTGTCTTTGTGCCTGTCTGACTATCATTCCCGGCCGGGCTGACATAAATATCCATTGCATGGACGGTGCACGAAGCCGCCAACAGGCCGGCTACAGTAATAAACGTTCTGTTCATAATCTTTTATTCAGAAAAAGTGAGCGACACTTTATCGAGTTGGGGTTTGGAATCATTGCTGGTGGTATCACTGATCTTCACTTCGAACTGGAAGCCATACCCCTCAGGCAAACTGGAGAGATCCAGTTGCGCTGGAGTCTTGGCCACCTGTTTGGCAAAACCAGGAATGGCGGCATACGTTTCATTCACTTCCTGCCAATCCGTCCATTCATTGACGGAGCCGTCTTTATTGGTGTCCACACCCACACGGACAGTCACGCCTTGCACCCATGGGCCCGGACTTACGAAATCCTGCTTCGTCTGAGTCACCAGATAGAATTGCCCCTCTGCGAACATGATGTCGGGATCGGGGTGGCCTTGTCCAACATTCCCGCAGAAGGTGAACTGCTCGTTGATATCGGAAGAGGTAAACAAAGCAACACTCATGGCATTCTTATCGCCATGTGCAGTGGCGGGGTCGAAATCACCGAAGAGATAATACTGACCACCGATAGAGATGGCCGCCCAGTCACCAAAAGCGTCCTGTGCTGGCTCGTGAATTTCGTATTCTCCATACGCACGAATATCGCCCTTTTTAATTCTTTGTCTCGGAATATCCTCCGGCACGACCTTCGTGGGAAATTCGTCCTTACGCGCTCCTCGATGCCAGTGCGGATGGAAATATTCGCCCATTTTTCCAGTCGGATTCGTGCGTTCATCGACCGCAGGAGGCAATATTTTGAAATCCCCTTTGCCATCCTTACTCACCGCATGCATCGCGAGCGGCGAATCCCACGCATGCGTGGACGCATCGATCGGGCTCCAGTCCTCAAGAATCAAATGAAAGTTCCCGTCCAGATCGCGAATGATCGCGCAATCAGATCCATGCGTAGGATCGTGAAAAGCCATTCCCATATCTACACCCGGCTCGCCATCCGTTAAATCAGCATCAATTGCCAAATGCGGGTCTTGGTCATTGGGATTATCATAATAAAGATACACCTGACCATCCACGAGTTCAGCAGTGGTGGCGTTCCCTGCGATCGGAGGCGACACCGGCCCATGGAATACCCAATTCACCATGTCACGACTTTGCCAACCATAGTAGCCTCCTCGCTTCGGATCCATTCCTCCTGGGGCGATAAAGATGTGCGGGTCCTTCGTGCTCATGAGCGGCACATCAAACCCTTCTAAAGTCGTCGATGCGACAGCCGCTTCATCTTTGCTCTTTTTATAACCACCAAACAACCAGTAATCATCTTCACCCATGCGTAAGAATATAGGTGCATTCGATAGACTTTTCGGTCCGATATCCCCGATAGGATTCCAATTGTGCCACCCCGTTGACTGATCGATCGTGATCGACTGAGCAGAGCGTTTCTCGTCAAACTGCTTGATCACGCTCGACAGCACCGCGGTCTTGCCGGTCGGGCTGGCCAATCCATCGGAAATTGCCACCCCATTCTTCTCCACGAGGCTTTCGTTCCAATCAGCTTGCGTATCAATCGTCCAGGTCTGATTGGTTTGCTGTGCTTGGCCCTCACAACTGATCGCAGCAGCCAGCAGCAAGAAGGGGAACATTTTAATTGTTTTCATTTTCATAGTAACACTGGCACTTAAGGTTTTGCTGTGGCTTGAGTATGGAGCGTCTCAGTCTGCTGGCGTAGATTAGATAGAATAGTCGCGTATTCCGGGTTGTTGATAAGGTTGTTCTGCTCGTATGGATCCGTCTCCACATCGTAGAGTTCCTCGATCACCGGTGTATGCTCGTGGTATTTGAAATACTTGTAACGCTCCGTGCGCACACCTTGAGTCCGGTAAGATCGGTTACCTGCAATGATCTCATCATTGAGGCCTGGGATGTCAGGATGTTTCTTAACGCCTGCCGAGTGGATTTCTTGAATGAAGAAGTTCTCCATAAGCACTGTATCGCGCCATTGAGCCATGTCCTGAGTGCCAGTCAACAAGCCGCTTAAATCAACGCCTTTCATTGCCTTAGGAGGCTCCAAACCAGCCATCGAGACGATCGTCGGCGCCACATCCACGGAAGATACCATGGCTTCCACGCGACGACCACGCTGATCGTCCGCAGAGGCTCTTCCATCAAAAACAATCAACGGCTCCTTCATCGCTTCATCGTAAAGAATCGCCTTATCAAACAGGCCTTGTGATCCGTGGAAGCGACCGTTGTCGCTGGTATAAATGATGATGGTGTTATCGAGCACCCCCATCTCTTCGAGCTTCGCCATGAGACGGCCAACTTGCACATCAACAGTGTAGCCCTGCACTGCAAAGCGACGTGTGGTTGCTTGATACTGCTCAGGCGTAGAGGTGCGTGCGACGTGAAGATACGTGCCACGGCAATGGTCAAGCACCTCGGGAAGTCGCGCACTCTTGCCTTCGACCCAATTATCAGGCACCCACATTTCCATGTCCTTCAAGACTTCTACGTGCGGCTGATACATGTCGTGATCTCGGTCATTTTTTACCGCATCAAAACTAATAGAGAGACAGAAAGGTTGCCCCTCTGGTTGGGTCTCAAGAAAACGAATCATTGCGTCGCCTTTTTTCAGCGTCCGCTCATTTTTTGGACGATCTTTACGGTAGATTTCTGCCAGACCGGGATCATTCTTAGGCACGATCACACGATTACCGATGACGAAATAATCGAAATAATCAACGACTGTCCGACTCCAATTTTCGAGACGTATCCCGAATTTACCGACAAACCCAGTTCGATACCCAGCCTCTTTCAGCTTCGCAGGATAACTCTCATCAAACTCTCCTTTAGTGAGGGTTCTATTGTAGGGGTAGGTAAACCCAGACTGATGGTCCGAGAAGTAACGTCCGGTCAGCATCGTTGCACGGCTGGGCATACAAATCGCGACCGCATAATACGCATTATCAAAGGTAACGCCTTGCTCGGCGAGCTGGTCGATGTGCGGTGTCACGACATCCGTTCTGCCGTAGCAACCAAGTGTATCCCAACGCTGGTCGTCGGTCATCACGAAGACGATATTGGGTTTCGACGCGCTCACAACAGGTGGCTGAGCTTTAGCAAACAATGACAAGGGAAGTAACGCAGCTAGTGCACCGATTTTTAGAAGAGATATGAGATTTCGATTTTTCATAACAATTACAATTTGTCTTACGGCTCTAATTCAATCCGAAGCTGTTGCAGTTCTCAGGCAAGGCGTTGACGGGTGCGACCTGTGCCACATCTACATGATCCGCGTAGAAAATCGCCTGTTCTCCTGCCTGCATCGCCACTTCGAAACGACCATCTGGCAGACGCGTGACGGCGGACTTTGCGATGCCTTCCACACGTTTAGGCTGAAAGTCTAACTTCAAGAGACAGGGCTCGCCGGCATTACTTTTGATCGAAACGAATTGAGTGACTCCGCCCTGACGAGTGGCACTGATCTCAAATCCACCCTTGGCTAACAAGCCGTCGAAGGAAATGTTTGCCCACGCTTCTGGAACCGCCGGGAAGACTCGAATCGTCTCGCCCCAACTCTGCAGGAGCATCAGCTGCATCGAATCGCACAATGACAGCGGCGTCTCGGTAACTGGTTGAACACGGCTAGTCTCGGTATACATCGTGGTGGGATGGATCTTAGCTGGATTGTTCGGATAGAGTTCCTGCATCCGCATAAAAATATCCAAATATTTACCAGCAGTCTCACCATCCCCTTGCAGCGCATACATGGCCGCAGCACCGCTCCATGAATACCCCGCGTTCCCTCGGCCAGGATAATTAATCCAATGATCCACAGAATTCTCGATCAGTTCACGGTTCTCTGGCTGATCGATGGTGATTTCACAGAGCGGATAAATCATCATCAAATGTGAATAGTGACGGTGTGATTTCTCAAACGGAAAATCTTTAGCCACCATGTAGCCGTTCTCGTTGATCGGGTAATCGACTAGACGTGTAACGACATCTTTCCATTTCGGCAGCAGTGGATCATTGATCCCGTAGCGTTCTGAAATTTCAATCAAGGTCGCACAGCCCCAGCGGAATAACGAAAGGTTGAAGTTACAATCCTCCCCTGCCCCGTATTCTGGTGAGCGCGTATATGGCAGGTGTATCTTTCCATCTTCCCCCTCTACTGCGAAATGTAAGTAGGTGTTAACCGATTTCTTGAGCAATGGGAAAAACTTCTCAGTGGTGCGCTCCGCATCCATCGTGCGCTCCAGCATCAGCCAGTAATCATGACAGGTCCAGAGGAGCTCGCCGGTAAAACCGAGTTTACCAGCAGGAAACGGGCTGACAAAGGTCTGCGGCGCAATCGTCGACATACCCGCACAGTCGTCGCCGTATTCTGCTGGCATATTCGCCACAAAGGTCGGCAAGCATTCATCCATCTTGGTAAATAAGCTTTCCGCGACTTCAAAACGATTCGCGGTGGAGAGAAACCAGAAGGAAAGCTGTGTGTTCAAGTTAAACCATCCGTTCGCCCATGCGGTATCTTCAACCATCCACGGTCCCATCGTGTCCATGTAAGCACGCCCTTGACGCGCGCCCGCAGCAAACTTGTAAACCTGGATCCAATAAAAGCTCTCCATGCGTGTATCATCTAAGCTGATGAAGCTTTTCGGATAATACTGATGCCACCACACACGGTGACGCTCGATCAGACTATCCAAAGATTCGTCTTGGACTGCCTTCAAATGTGCAATCGCATCCTGAGTGGCCGTCTGCTCTGGATAGCTATGCTCGATTGAGACACGGAGTTCTTGGTGGCCATCAGGCCCCTGCGTCACGCTCCATGCAGTGCCAGTCTCACCACCAGCGACCAACAACTGACGCGACGTTTGAACCCCATCGATCTCTGCGAGCACGGGGTCGGGATTATAGTCATACGGAGCCTTGGCCCATCCTTTACGGCTTGAATGCGCTTTCGCGCCCTTCTCTGCGACACTTTTCTCCGCCTGTAAACGCGCGGGCGCGATGGCTCTTAATGGCACAAAGTCCAGCTCAGCTGCTTCCTCTGCGGAGGGCTGCAGGTCATACACGATCACCATATCATCGCTGTGGACAATCGCACGTATGTCGACAAACCCCTGGCTCGTAAGCACACGTGCGCGGGTCTCTGCGTTATAGAGATCCAAGCGCCCAGTAAACCCTGTGATCTTCCCCGTTGTTTTCAGCGTAAAATAACCATTGGGCAAACGTGACTGCGCAATAAACGGCTGCCCCTTCTTCTTGTGATCTTCCGCATCCACACGTCCTAGACTAATACGAAGTGTCTGATCATTCATCTGGTGCAACATGGAACCCAACATGCCATTGCCCATAAAAGGGCCATCATGCCACGCCATCGGCGCACGCTCCCAGACCAGATCATGGCGAGCGATAAACTCCGGCCAATTGACCTCAGACTTCACTTCGGCAGAAAGCGATGAGGCACTGAAAGTAACCACCAAGTGCATCAGAATAACACTACCTTTTTTAATCCAATTATTCATTTCAAAAAATTTAAGTTCAAACGACGACTAGCGTTTCAGTTCGGTCGCCAACTCGTCACAGCGTGTTCGCTGTGCTTGTAAGATGGAGGCGAATTCAGGGTTACTCGCCAAATTGCGCAGCTCCTTAGGATCCGCCTCTAGGTCAAATAGTTCTTCGTAGATCGGCGCTTCACCTGCGATACCATCCGGCAGATACTGCTTACGATCTGCCTCCTTGCTGTAGTAACGGATGTATTTATAGCGCTCGCTGCGAACCGAGTCCTGCCGTGCATAGCCTTGATCGGTGAATAAATTCTCAAGGAATACATCCTGACGCCAATCGACCTCCTGCCCTTCGATCAACGGCACCATACTGACGCCCTGATAGGTATTCGGCACAGCAATGCCGACCATATCCAAGAGTGTCGCTGGAATATCCTGCCCGACCACTAGATCCGTGCGTTCCAGTCCACGCTTCGCTTCCGACAGAAAGGGTGAATAGACAATCAAAGGCACATGCACCGACTCTTCGTAAAGCATCGTCTTCCCGCCCAAGCCATGCTCGCCGTAGAGCAAGCCGTTGTCCGAAAAGACCACGATGATGGTATTCTCGGCGAGATGCATCTCCTCCAGCATCGCCCGTAGATTTCCAACCATCTGATCGATGCCATAGACTGCCCGCGCGGTCTTGAGCAAAGAACCTCGAAGCGAGTTTTCATTAAATTTGTAATATCCCGGTTGTTCTTCTCGAGTAATGACGTTTGCAGGCAATGTTAAATTGTTCGGATAGCCTTGCGGCACCTGAAACTGATTCTGCTTATACCGTGTCGAGTAGAACTCAGGATCTCCAGGCTTGGAGCCCATACCTCCCAAGCTCGATTGATGCGGTAGGTTCAAGTTGATCCATGCACAAAACGGCTTTTCCGCATCACGCGGCTGCAACTGCTCTTTGATCGATGCATCCGCGTTTTCATAGAAATAAGCGTAATCATTGTCCGGATTCAAATACGCCTGAAACGCTTCAAACAAGGCTTCGGTCTGCGACTCATGCTTGAGATTGGAGAAGATCTTACGCTTTTTCGCAGGATGAAACCCGAGGTGCCCTTCCCCGTAATAACAGAAATCAATCGCCTCCTTCAGCGGTTTATTACTGCGATCCACGATCTTGGTATGGTGCTTGCCAATGAACGCAGTCGAATAGCCAGCCTGCTTCATTTGCATCAAGAAGCTATTCTCAAAGGCCTCCTGCGACACATAATTATTCGAAACACTGGTAAAGCCGATGCGGTTCTTACGCTCCCACTGCGAAGTGAAGATATTCGCACGACTGGGGCCACAGATCGGGCTCGTCACAAAGGCCTGACTAAAGAAAATGCCCTCTTGCGCCAAGCGATCGAGATGCGGCGTTTCCGTAACCGTATTCCCCGTCAAACCCATCGAGTCGAAACGTTGATCGTCCGTGAGGATGAAGATGACGTTGGGCTGATCGACACTCGCAGCAAAGGCTGAAGCAAAGACCAGAAACAAGCCGACTGCCAACAATGATATTTGTTTTTTCATAAGGTTATTCGTTTTTTAGGGCAACAAAGATGAGTCCAACTGGACAACTAAGATTTAGTCTTCCAAAGCACGATGTTATCGACGTCGTTTGCTTGCTTCGCGCCTGCAGTGCTGCGTCCGCGCGATACGTCGGATTCAAGTTGCTTCAATAGTCGATCCGCCACTTCAGGGTGAGACTCATAGAGATTTGTCGTCTCGCCAGGATCCTGCTCCATATCATACAGCTGAGCTTTGGGACTCCCCTTCGGCAGTTGATTTTCCTTTGCACCCGTCCACCCTGCCGAGCCTTTGGCCAACAGCAGTTTCCATTTACCTTGGCGGTAAGCAAAGTGGCCTGAGATCGAATGATGAATGACACCGGCACGGGTCGAAACGATTTCCGCGCCAGACAACGCCGGCAGAAAGCTGACACTGTCTTCGGCACTGCCTGCGGGTGATGCGACACCAGTAATATCCGAAGTCGTCGCAAACAAGTCAGTCAGACAAATCAATTGATCACTGGTCGATCCAGCTGCGATATGCTCCGGCCAGCGAGCAATGAAAGGCACGCGGTGCCCGCCGTCCCACAGATCCGCTTTCGAACCACGAAACCCTGCACTGACGATGTGTCCTTGTTTGGCGAGCTCCGGAATGTTGGCCGCTTTTGAGGTGCCGTTGTCAGAACTAAAAATAACTAAGGTGTTTTCAGTCAGACCATATTGATCCAATGCGGCCAGTATCTGCCCCACGCCATCATCGGTCTGCATCACGAAATCGCCGTAAATTCCGAGACCGCTGCGCCCGATCCATTCAGGCGACGGCACGATCGGTGTATGCGGCGAACCGTAAGGCACATAGAGGAAGAACGGCGTCTCTTTTTGGGTCGCACGTGCTTCAATATATTCGACCGCTTTACGCGTAATTCGTGGCAGCATGTTAACCTCTTCCTCGTGCGCGATCACTGTATCGTTTTCGATCACGCCTTTCATATCACCCGCATGGTGAAACCCGTGATAATAATCAAAACCACGATCAACCGGTCCATCTGGTATTTTACTCCCAACGGGGGCCAGCGTCTTCCTCCCTTTGCGCTGAATAACCTCTCCAGTCGTGACATCTACATACTGGAAGTTAAGATGCCACTTACCGACGATGCCCGTGTGGTAGCCCTGTGCTTTAAGGAAACTCGCCACGGTTGGACGGTCTTCAGCGATGAGGTTCGGTTTGAAGCCCTGCACGACACCACGTTGCAACGTCGTCCTCCAGCTATAGCGTCCTGTCATCAGGCCATAGCGTGTAGGCGTGCAAACCGCAGACCCTGAGTGTGCGTCTGTAAAGATCATCCCTTCCGCGGCGAGCTTATCGACTGCGGGTGTCTTGATTTTACCGTGTTCAGGATTCAGCGCCTGAATCTCTCCATAACCAAGATCATCACAGAGGATAAACACGATATTTGGTTTTTCCACTGCATTCGCAGTGATCGTTAACGCAAGCGACGTGAGACAAACCGCGACTGCTTGATGCACATACTTTTTGATGATCATAATTCTCTAAAGGTTTAGATTTCTAACTGTATTTGCGATTCAGCTTATTTGTTCGAAAGATTCTCTGAAACAGACGGTGCGACCTTCGACGGCAGATCATTGCCGCGTGTGGATTTTTTCACGTATGGATAACTGACGAGGAAGTTGTTCTCATCGATTAAGTTGATCAGGTAGTGAGTTGTCCCCTTGGGCAAGGTGGCGGTCACTTGATTGCCAGGCAACACGTTGGCAGGCATACGGAACCACTCTTCATCACTGTCGCCTCCATTGAATGTATACATCAGCTGCGCGCGTGTGAGCTTCGCACCATTTTCTTGATAGCGATATTCAACAGTATTGCCGTTTCTTTCATGAGACAACACGGACGGCACCGTTTCCTTATTAGGGAGTGCATCACTAAAATATGGGTTGTAGTATGGATAGCTCGCGTCCATCGCTTCCAACTGCTCGGTCAGCTTCGTATTCATTGCCTCTGCCTTCTCCGGCATCTTTTGAGCTAGATTATTGGATTCCTCGATGTCCACTCGAGTCTGCATTCCGTCCTCTGTCTGATACAGCTGATACAGCTCTAACTCAGCATTGCTGGGATTCAAGTGGTCGTAGTTACGCACCAGCTTATAGTCACCGATTCGAATCGTGCTCTCCAGAGCCAAGCTATTGGGAAAATGCCAAAACAGTGTATCACGCACCTGCCCGTCTTCCTGTTTCACCAGTTGGGGATCTGTGGGATCTGTCGCTAGCAGTTCCGCAAGATCGCTACCGTCAAACTGACTACCTTCAGGCTTCTGCGTATCCGTCCAAGAGAGAATCGTCGGATAAAAATCGAGGCCGTTCGCCATCACATCCGTTTGCACACCAGCATCAATGCCTGGGCCAACGATAATCAGTGGCACACGCGTGCCCCCTTCCATAGCGGAAATCTTACCACGATCCAATGGGTAGTTATCGGTGATATTATCGCCTGGCATCCTTTCCATGCCGCCATTGTCGGAGGTAAAGATAATGTAGGTGTTCTCACTCAACATATGTCCAGGCCAACGCGGATCCTCGGTCGTATCCAAATAGTCGAACATTTGGCCCACGTAGTAGTCGAGTTCCTCGACCATGGCGGCATAGAAAGGATTCGTTTGCCCCTCGCCTTTCCACTCCTTTGGGTTTTCTGGCAGCTCCACACCGAGCTTTTCGACATATTTCTTCAGCAAACGCTCACTGCGCGTATGAATGGGCGTATGCACCAGCTTGGTGGCATAAAAAAGAAAAAAGGGCTGATCTTTATATTCGCGAACAAAGGTCAGTGCATCTTCGCTCAGTTCATGCGTGGCAAAACCGTTTTCATCGAGACGATACGGGTCTTTGGGATCGTCGGTCGCAAATCCGGTCAGACGATGTGGCGTCATTTTTTGAGTGGTGCCCGCATGACTGCGGCTCCAATCAAAGCCAAGATCCTCTGGTTGAGGGAAAGAGAAGTGCTTCTTGGCCAAATGCCATTTACCACTATGCCCGGTGGTGTATCCGTTATTCTTGAGCGCTTGAGCCAGTGAGACATAGTCAGCCGAGATACGTCCACTATACCAAGGCGGCATCATGCGATGAGCGCTCTTATGATACGCCGCGGGCGGCGTGCCACCGACCACATGTGTCAACTGAGTGCGCGCCGGATGTGCACCCGTCATAATGGCACCCCGACTCGGTGCGCAACTCGGAGCCGGCGAATACCCCTGCCAAAACAGCACGCCCTTCTGCGCCAGCGCGTCGATGTTTGGTGTTTCAAATGGCGACGGTTCGTCAATATCGTAGCACTTCACATCCTGCCAACCGAGATCATCCGCTAAGAGTAACAGTATATTTGGCTTTTCAGGACGGCCATCTTCAGCCGAGGCAGTGCCCGCAAACAATGACAGCGGAAGCAACGCAGCCAGTGCGCCTGCTTTGAAACTAGATAAGAGATTTTTATGTTTCATAAGTTTAACGGTCAAATTGACATTACTTCGCTGCGGCAACGTCAGTGAATTGCATGAACCCATTCGCATCAATCAGCATGAAACAGTAGCCGGCGATATTTTTTGGGATCACCGCACTGACACGCAAACCATCTGCACGAACAGTGGCTGGAAAACGCATGCCGGGGATAAACTCCATTGTAATTTCACCTTCGCCACCGTGCCTCTTTTTCTTCTGTTTGCCAACCACTGGTGCTTCGCAATAAATCACATAGGCTTCCTTCACTACCGGACCACTCGCTTCGATTGCAAGCCGTGCATTACGTGATGCCACCTTGAACGAACTCGCGCCAAGCGTCGCTGCAGGTTGTGTGTTATCTGAGTAGTTTGGGTTCAAATAAGGCAGTTCTGCATTCGAGGAGACGAGTGCGTCCTCCAGCAACCCGCTCAGGCGATCGACCACAGGGGCATATTCTGGATTTTTGGCTAAGTCATTTGCTTCTTCGAAATCGTTGCGCTGACCGTCCTGATAGAGCCGATACAATTCGTAATCATTCGTTTCGTAGCGTTTGTGGAGCTTATAATCGCCGCTGCGAATCGCTGACTTCCAGCCCGAACCATGCGGAAAATGCCAAAATAGAAAGTCACGTTCGTTGCCGTCGGCATCCAGCACCTGCGAGCCCGTGCCATGTAAGATTGAAGAGATGTCCAAACCACTGAGTTCTGCATAATCGCTTGGCGCGATCTTGGAGTCAGTCAATGACAGGAATGTCGGGAAAAAATCGAGCTGATTGACCATTCCGTCAAACTCGCTGCCAGCAGCAATGCCTGGGCCAGAAATCACCAGAGGCACGCGAACGCCGCCGCCTTCGGTATGACCTTTACCATATTTCAATGGCGCATTATCCGAAAGCACTTCCGGCCCACGCTGCTCGGCTCCCCCGTTATCTGAGCTAAAGAAAATATACGTCGTCTCGATCAGCTTTTTACCGGGGCTTCGCGGGTCGTCGGTCGTCTCGAGAAAATCCACGATCCGTCCAAGGCTCCAGTCCACGCTAGTTACCATGGATGCGAAGTAAGGATTCTGCTGACCGAGTAAGGTCATGTCACCTTTTTTAGGCGGGAAAGGCTGGCCAAATTTATCGCAGTAATACTCTAATAATTCGCCATTACGTGTCAGCATCGGCCAGTGGACCATCCAGTGACAGAGATTGAGGAAGAACGGCTCATCCTTATTCTGATCCATAAACTCGATCGCTGAACCCGTCACCTCATCGTAAGGATATGAGATACCATTCGGCTTCTTTTTGCTGTAAGGCGGATATTTCTCAGCACTCAATGGGAATTTGGGATCGTTCTTCGTCGCAAAATCTTTGGTGCGGTCCGGCACACTGCGATGAATGCCGCGAGTCTCATTGACTGTTTCAAAACCATAGCTCTCCGGAGTCAGGCCAATATGCCATTTGCCAGAATGCCCAGTGCGGTAGCCATTCGCTTTCAACGCATCGGCGCTGGTCAGCAAATTACGATCAATTTGTGCCTCCAAATAAGGAGCCATCAGCAGCTCGGTGCTCTTGCCTTTTTTACGATCATCCAGCGTGACGTGCGTGAACCGTGTTTTAGCAGGATGCTGCCCCGTGTTAATTGCAGCACGTGATGGCGAACACGTAGGCGCCGGCGAATAGCCTTGAGGGAAATTCATTCCGGACGCGGCAAGCTTGACCATGTTCGGCGTCTCGTAGGGACAGGGTGCATCCACATCGTTAATCTGGATATCCTGCCAACCGAGATCATCGACGTAGAAGATAATGATATTGGGCCGCGTCGCGCCCACGACTGAAGGACGATCCGTGGCAGCAAATACCGCTGTAGTCGAAAAGAGAGAGGACACGCAAAGCAGTAACGCAGTGCAGGTTGAAGGTATATTTGATGGATGAGACATATAAAAATAATTATGGATATCGTAGATTCAAATGAGATCAGAAACTGTGCCCCCTACCCGATCACGATTTCACTGGATAGGCGACACAATCGAGGATTTAGAATAGTGCCTTAGGGCGCCTGTTCCACTGCAAGGCGTAAGAAAATCGATGTAACGCCCCCCGACACATCAACCGTGCAGGTGACGAGTTCATACGTAGCATCAATGGCCACAGCACCCATTTCCGTAATGAGATCACTCGACCACGCTTCTAAGTCGTTGCCTAGGTCTTTTTTGCATTCTGCCGTATACGTTAATTGCTCTGCGGGGGCATCGAGTCGACGGCGATAGGTAAAAGTCCATTCATCGGTCGCTTCAGTATTCACTTCAAAGTAAGGAAGAAGTCCCGAATCAGCCTGCTCCGGATCTCCGCCGAGTCCGTATTCCAGAAGGTTGTTGAGACCATCAAAGTCTGGGTCTGAAGTGATGACATCATCGACTAAACCTGCCTCATAAGCCCACACCACATAGCCATCCCGATTCGGCACCGTAATTTTCAGGTTATCAATCGTCACTGCTGGTGAACCCGAGCCATCACCTATATCTCGTGAAAAGCCAAACACCAAGTAATCATACAAAGAGAGATTATCGGGTGCCGTCGTGAAATCAGATAAGACAAAGGTCTCTGTATAGGTATGCGTCCCTACTCCAGTGAGCGTAGCGGCGGCATCACTCGCATCACCTGGAGTGTCTATCCAAGATCCGTCATCATGACCTAAGTTATAGGCAGTCATTAATAGTGGGTTCTCCCCGGTCGTTTCCTCCGATGCCTTGCCACCGTTCGCTCCGAGATACATGATCTGGGTAGTTGCTACAGAATTGATATCCACATGACCCCACAGGTGCAGAAGCAACGACTCCGTAGCCCCAGCAAGCGTGTAATCAAAGCTGACTGTAATCTCATCGAATCCAGCATCCTCGAGCGCTGATATGTTTAAGATCCGACCGACGGCGCCCTCAGAGATGCGAGAATCGGCCGTGGTGTCCGAATTGGACAATACGCCAGCCCCGATTGTCCAAGCACTGTCGGATCGCTTTTTAAATTCGGAATCATCTCTTTCTAGTCTAGCGCCGTTACCAGTGCCAACCGTCTCCGAAGTAAAATCAGAATGATAGAGTTCGATCTCTGGGCCGATATATAGATATTGATACACATACGCATCCATATAAGTCGACCCCTTTGAACCTTGATGCTCATATTCCACATCTTCGGAGCTCACGAGGAAGTTATACTCATCAATGAGATTGATGAGGTAGTGCGTCGTGCCTTCTGGAACCGTTGCTTCGACACGCCCCGGAGAGACAATCGTAGCGGGTGCCTTAAACCACTCTTCCCAAACGTCACCGCCATTCAGGGTGTAGAGCAAGTCAGCCTCCACAACTTGAGTTTTGTCGGTTTCATAAGTCACCCAGGCAATGCCGCCATTATCTCCGTTATCAATCAGCACAGGCACTTGATCCTGATTCGGCAGCGCTGGGTTGCCATTATAGTTCGGATTGTAACGAGCCACCCCACCATCCACCTCGATCAACCATGTGTTCAGCTCGTCTGTCATCGTCGTGGCGACTCCATCTGGATCGGTTGCATACACATCATTCGCCTCTTCGATATCCACGCGGACACCGGTAGTAGAATCATAGAGCTCAAACAAATCGAACGGATCCTTATCCACATTATTTACGTGATCGTAATTTTGAAACAACTTCCAGCCATCCTTGCGGATCGTGCTGGTGAATTTACCCGTCTCAGGAAAATGCCAATACATCGTGTCTCGAACGACACCGCTTAAATCCTTCACCAACAAAGGATCAGTCGGGTCTGTGCGCAAGAAATCAGTCAAATCGCAACCGTCCAAAGTTCCCGTAGGTGTGCCGCCAGCCAAGGAGACGATGGTCGGAAACAGATCCAAACCGTTAATCATCACATCACTCTCCACATTCGCAGGAATATCATGCCCCACAATAATGAAAGGCACACGTGTGCCGCCCTCTTGGATGTAGCTCTTTCCTTTGTCTAAGGGATAATTATCGGTCACTTGTTCACCAGAAATCGACTCCTTCCCTCCGTTGTCCGAAGTGAGAAAGATATAGGTGTTATCAATTAACATGTGCCCCGCCCAACGTGGATCGGGTGTCGTCTTCAAATATTCCATGATCTGATAGACGTTATAGTCAAAGGTCTCAACCATTGCCGCGTAGTAAGGATTGTTCTGTCCCAGTGCGAAAAGCTCATCAATAAAATCCTGATTATCAATGACGTCCTCGAATGTGTCATTATCGGGATCTGCGTCCGTGGTATTGATGTGCCCCATCTCTAACATATACTTTTCGAGCAGGCCAGCCGTGCGCATTTGAATTGGCGCGTGCACCAACCAAGACGCGTAATAGAGGAAAAAGGGCTGAGTCGCAGTGGCCCCTGTCACCGCCTCCGTCAAGAACTCCAAGGCATCCACTGTCGTCTGGTCCTTCGCGAATCCGTTTATATCTAATCGAAAATTATCATTCGGATCATAATTAGGGTCAAGGGGATCGTAAGGCGTGGCAAAGCCAGCGAGCCGATCATTCATGCCATTGGCCACACCACGAGAAGCCTTAGTCCAATCAAAGCCATGATCCAGTGGCTGAGGATACGCATTATGACTGATCGCAATATGCCACTTGCCTGAATGGCCACTATAATAGCCCAGAGAGCCTAAGACCTCAGGAATAGTCGTTTCTGCAATCGGCAAGCGGCCACTATAATGTGGCACCATCATACGCTCCGACACCTTATGGGGCCTAGGAACTGTCCCACCACCCACGTGAAAGCGATTCACGCGCGCAGGGTGCTTACCTGACATCATCGCACCTCGTGACGGAGCGCAGGTAGGAGCAGGCGAATAGGCCTCCCAGAACTGCACACCCTCATCCGCAAGCGCATCCATGTAGGGCGTTACAAAAATGGATTGGCTTCCCTCCACCCCGGGAGTCAACGGATCGTCGGTATCGCCGAGATCGTAGATGTCGTAGCACTTCACATCCTGCCAACCCAGATCATCAGCAAGGAGGATAACAATATTCGGCTGAGCTGGTCGATCCGGTCGAGTCGTTTGAGCGAAGACTCTTAGATTATCGAGGCTAAATGCTGCAGTTGTGCCACCAGTGGCGTTAGTTGCCTGATGGACAAAGAACAGGCCAATCTCCTCTTCTCCGTCATAGTCGAAGGTATACGTTAACGTCCCGTTACCAGTAATTGTTGTTACACCGCCAAGCGTGCCAGATGTTGCGGTGCCACTTAGAACGACACCAGCATTGAAGCTTCCCTTCATATCGACTCCCACTGCATCAGTGCCATTCACGCCACTTGCAGTGTATGTCTGAAAAAAGGAACCCGAACCATCACCAGTGGCAGCGACAAAGCCTGAAATATCAAATGTAACGGTAACGGTTCCGGCAACCCAGTATGTGGTATCCAACCAGACACCCGCACCACGTGTCCTATTAGCGGCCCCGTCACTGGTGAAGTTAAGTGTGGTGCCAATATCATCCACGTGATCGTTTGAGCTAAAAAACTGACCGTAAGTCACTTGAGGAGTCGCCCCGCCGAGTTCACTGACTCCACCAGTTTTACTAGTGATCGAGAACAAGTAAAGTGTTCGGAGTAAACAAGATCGTCCGTTGAAGCCTGTAAAGAGAGTGTTGAGGCAACAACTGCGCCGGTAAGGAGTAAGAGAGTTTTCATATGGGTAGTATATCAACAAATAGTTAGCATTAATTAACGATTCAACTTATGGATGTTTTTTTAGGATCTTAAAGCCGACTGCCAATGCGTCTGGCAATGTCTTGGGAAGCTGAATACGGAGGCCTTCGTTAGTCTGCTTCCAGACAATCTTTTCGCGGCTGCCGAGCATTGAGACTCCTTTGATCGAATCCTCCATTACACCGCCCTTCGCGAGTGATGTAATCAAGATATCTTCAGTCGGCGGCACCAGCACGAATACATAGAGATCGCCATTTTTCGTGGTAAATCGGATGTCTGTCTGGCTATAAGGGGTGTGGTTCTCACTACCGCGCCCGTCCTTGATGACCACGGGGCCTTCACCGAAGATCTTCCAAGGGCGACTACCATAAATACCCTCGCCATTGATCCGCATCAGGTCGCGGAAAGCTTTCAAATACTCCATTTGATTATCTGGAATTAGCCCATCTCCCGTGAGAGCAATATTCAGCATCACCACGCCATTCTTACTGATCGAATCAAGCGCATTACCAATCATCACTGGAATCGGCATACGGTTCGTGGCTCCATCGCGGTAGAACCATGTGCCGGATAGATCTGTCGCCCACATCCATGGCTCAGGCTCGATCTCTGCCGCACTACCGCGCTCCATATTGTAGGTGAAGGCCTGCTTATTCTTTTTGGAGTCTTTGAATGAGAGCACCACGTCCTGCTTCCCACCATTCTCCTTAAGATCCTTATTCACATAGTCGGTGAACAGTTTCAGCCCCAAGCCTTTGCCGCTCTGAAGGTTCGGGTAAGGCGAATCATTATTAAACATATCAGGATCATACTTCTCGATAATCTCCCAACAGCGCTGATACCAATGCTCGTTCCAAGCGTCATCGCTCGAATACGTCTTTGGTGAATAATCCATGTTAAACAGTTTCGATTCTAGCGTGTCAGGTTGCTGAAATTGACGAGCGCTGTTGAAGAAGCGCGGCGACCAATACAGGTGCGTCGAGACGCCAAACTTCAGGCCATGCTTTTGGGCGGCAGCCTTCCACTCCTGAAGCGTATCACGCTTCGGCCCCATATCGACCGAGTTCCATGGATGGGACGAGTCATACATGTCAAAATTATCGTGGTGTGTCGCCACTGGCATTATGAAACGCGCACCCACGTCTTTGACTGTTTTCACCAATGCATCTGGGTCCCAGTTCTCAGCGGTGAAATTCGGAATCAAATCTTCGTAACCAAACTCAGCATGAGGGCCGTAGGTCTGGTCGTGCCAGTCGGTCAACTTTTGAACCGCGCCAGGGTGCTTCGAGGCACTCAACTGCCCCTCCGTCCCATACATCCAAGCACCGTAGTGCGAACCATCGTGCGGTCGACCGTCTTGAACCGAGGACGGTATCCCCCAGTGAAACCAGACTCCGAGCTTCCCGTCGACGAACCACTCGGGCACCTCGTAGTTTTCTGCGAGCGACTCCCAGGTAGGTTCAACTGGGTCAGCAATCGCGTTTGCACCAAGCGCAAGAGTGACACCGACTAGAGTCATGTTGATAATCCGAGTATGCTTCATATATCACTTGATTTTAGCATACGCAGAATCGCGACGTAACCCCACATTCATGGGATACAGGCCATAAAACACAGACTGAATGATGCGCCCGACAGCTCATCCCAAAGCAGGATGCATCTTGAGCTTCTCGATTTGGCTATCTCGACCTATAATGATCGTATAAACGGTTTTTCTCGCTTCTTCAAAAGGTGCATGGACCCCAAACGCGAATACCTGGATGCATCTCCAGCGGGAGGATTGACTCGCATAAAAGATGAATGGCATGAACCCGAAATTTTAACAGAAGATCAAGTTAGCAAAGTCTTCAGGGCGGCTGAAGAAATAGACCCGGGACTCATCCCCGAGCTCACACTACGAACACACGCAGGCCTAAGAACATGCGAAATAAACCGGATGAACGAAAAAGACGTTCACCGGAAATACCAGCTGATAGATATACGCAAGGAAGTCGCCAAAAGTAAAAGCCCGGATAAACCACTTCCGAGAAAAATTGAAGGACTACCCAACACAGTGTGGGAATGGCTCACATCCGTAGGTGGAGAAAATTTCAAACTCGACCGTGTTAATCGCTGTAAACGCATGCTGGCTGTCTTCGAAAAGGCGGAAGTTGAATACCAGAAGAACTGCCTCCGACATGGCTTCTTCTCATACGGATTCTCCCTGAGCGGGAATGACGGCAAAGTTAGAAAATGGTCCGGCCACCGGACAGAGAGTGCATTTTACGACAACTACGTCAACGTGAGCCTAACTTCAAAAGCTGAAGCAGTTGATTATTTTGCAATCCTGCCAACAGGGAACCACGTGCACGTCTAGGAAATAGACGCAAACGCCACCAACCGACGATCAATTGGCCGACAACCGAAGAACTCCAAAAGCTCATCGCTGCGATGAGCAATGTGAAGATCGCCAAAAGGCTGAGTTGCACGAAAACTGCAGTCCGCAAAGAACGTAAAAAGCGCGGAATTTAGCTAGAGCACCATCATTGACGGATCAAATAAGTGATCCGATCAGTTCACAACATCGCAGGTGCCTGGCATGACTTCCAATACCTGGCGCAAAATCAGTATCCTGACTAGCTGACCGATCCAATGAGCATCATTAAAAGTGACTCCTAAGGAGTTTAGTAGAAAGCCCTAGCTAGAAACCCAAAGCTAACGATCAGTATAAAATCAGTCACTAGTGTCCAGTTAAGGACAGATTTAGGTTTTGTAGGTTGTTCATTTTAAGCAGCTAATAAATTAAAAGGCATGTGACGCATTTGAGCGAGCTGGCATTTTGAGGTTTGATCCATTCTCAATAAG
>Ga0209092_10000189_pt1 | contig 58329 bp, 113 predicted proteins | sample FraStrMetagenome_FD_187446 | JGI IMG/M metagenome (GOLD analysis project Ga0209092, IMG submission 187446) | Marine eukaryotic phytoplankton communities from Arctic Ocean - Fram Strait ARC3M Metagenome (SPAdes) (version 2) | ecosystem: Environmental > Aquatic > Marine > Oceanic | place: Fram...
CGATTTCATACATAACACCATCTTCTTCATCTTCCATTTCTGGTTCCATGTCCATTTCTGGTTCCATATCCATTTCTGGTTCCATATCCATTTCTGGTTCCATGTCCATTTCTGGTTCCATGTCCATTTCTGGTTCCATGTCCATTTCTGGTTCCATGTCCATTTCTGGTTCAGAACTGTTAGTGTTATTTTTAATCACAAATTCTCCTGGTTCGTTTACCTTAAGGGTAACATCACCACTAGCATCGTCGATTACAACTTCGATTTCATCATCACCAGTTAACTTTTTGTAAACTGCCATAACGTTCTCATCAGATTCTCCAGTCATATCCATTTCGTACTCGTCTCCTGATACTTCAGTATCCATTCCAACTTCGTAATCACCAGTTAGGTCATCACCTTCTACTGAGTCTTCAACTTCAATTTCCTCTTCAGCACTAACTTCTTCGTCTTCTACTTCATTAGCTTCATCACTAACTTCAGTATCATCAGATTCCATTTCGTTACTTTCAACATCTTCATCTTCGATGTCTTCTTCTAAATAATCACCTTCTTCCAAAGATTCTTTCAGTACTCCATCAATTTCTTCTATAGCTACGCTACGAAGTATTTCTTGTGTATTGGCATCAAGGGCCTCTTTAATTCTTTTAATATCTAAAAGAGAGTCCTCTAAAATTGATTTTTTCTTATCAGCCATTTTTTTTTCTTTCTTGATTTTTTATTATTTATTCTTTGGTTATTACACCATTTGATAATAAATATGTATTAATAACACAAAAAAACAATTTTTAATTAAAAAATATTAAAAATTGTTAATCTAGTAAAAATTTATTAATATTATCTACCATTAAGTTTTTAGTTATTTCTTTAGATTCAGTGTATTGTTTAGCTTGTTGAGGTTGGTCAAACATCCAAGAACCTGGTGTACTAGGTGATGTTACAACATCCCAACAAATTATCTCAAAATCTTCTTGTACAATGTTATCACCATTGATTTCTCTTAAAGAACCAACACCTCTCGAAGAAACACCAATCATAATGTTGTTTCTAAGTAAATTAGCCACTTCATCACCCTTAGTTGAAACTATACCATAATTCATATAACCTGGACTCATAAGTATTTCCATTTTACCCATTAAGGTTTTTCCTTCCCACCAAGTTTCAATTATATTATGAGAAATTCTATCACCAGCAATTATTGAAGACTCTGGATGGTCTAATTCACCAATAGCCCTTCTTTGTTGGATTAATTCTTGATAGTTATTATTCTCTCTTTCTAATATATGTTTTGGATATATCCTACCGTTACGGTTTTTTACACTATGTTTTTGTAGAACAACATAGACAATGTAAGGGGCACCAACAACTGGTTGACCCTCACCTAACTTCTTAGCCTCAACTATAAAAGCTTTATTCCTTTCATCATTAGGTGATATGTACCCAGCATCTTGTTCTATTAAAACACCGAACCCTGTTTTACCTGGTTTTATTATTTTTATATCAGACATATTAAATATTTATTAATAAATACATCTAGGATATAAAAAAAACCTTGGATTACCAAGGTTTTAGTTTATTTATTTTTTAACTTTATAAAATTTAAAGAATTTACTTTCATTTAATACTGATGTTATAATTTCATCGAGTATGTTATTTAAACTATCTTGTATTATCTTTTCCTGAATTTTAAATTTATGGTTTTGAAATAAAGTTATTTCACAATTCATATAACTTCGTTTACCATATGTTAATCCAGATTCTCTCATATCAAAGTCAACAATACTTCTATTAACATTGAATAAGTGTTTATCTAATGTGTTAAATAGTCTATTCTTAATTCTTTTATTAAAATCTTTTATTACTTTTTTATAATTAACATCCTTTGAAATTAAAGGGTCTGCCCACCCAGAAATGGTTAAGTAAATTGACTTAGCGTTTTTATTATCTACTGTACCAGAAACTATGTTAAAATTATTAAAGTTATTAATCATTATTTGTTTACCTTTTTTTGCTATCATATAATTATATTTGTTTAAATATAATTATTTTTTTAAGATAAGTCAAATAATTTATTTATTTAACGCAACAAAAATAGCAAATGCTATTTGTACGACAGCCCATACTGTTGTTGCTACTGTTTTAAATGTGTTTAATTTTATAACATCTGATTTTAAATCTTTTAGTGTGTTTGGACTAGCAACATCTTCCATGTATCTTTTCCATTTTAAAACTGATTCCATTTCTTTCTCAACAGCTTCAAACCTACTAAATTTCATATTTATTTCTGATAAAATTAGTAATGTTTTTTCATCATTTTCGTTAAGTCTTTCTAATTCAGATATAACTAATTTTGAGTATTCGTTCCACCCATCTTGTTCGTCTGGTCTTTTCTCTATCGCCATTACTTTATTGTTTTAAATCTTTTTTTAAGTTTAATATTTTTGTTATATCCTTTATAAATTTATCATCATTATATTCTCTACGTAATAAGTTATCCTTAGCCGCTAATAAACTTTCTTTAACTAATAAATCAGATGATACTAAAGTCTCATCAATCAGTGTGATACAATCTCTAATTGTATCTTTATAAAACTCTTCTTTTTCTTCTGATGTTGATTCAACAACAAGGTTAACTACTTTTAATTCAGACTCATTTAAATCTTTATATTTTTCGTTAAATTTTTCTACAAATACTGATGTTATCATACTATTAGGTACATTTAATCCTTCTGAAATATTATCATTGGATTTAGGTTTCTTACCCTTAATGTATTCACTAACTCTATAAGTAGCATCAACAATGTCGTTAATGGTGTTAGCTTTTCTTTTAGTTAAAATTAATTTTGATATATCTTCATGCAATGCTTTTAACTTCTCATTACTACCATATATATCACCAAACTCTTTACCTGAAAGATATCCTTCAAATAAAGAGTTATTAGCTTTTTCTATTTCTTTTGTAGAGTATTTATCCATTAAAGAAATATTCTCTTTAATCAATTCAATAATCTTAGTTTCATTTTCTTCCACCATATCCTCAATATTTTTATAAATTAAAAATTGAGTACTTAGGATTTTATTTTCTTTAATTTGCTTAACATAACCTTTAAATAAAGTTTTACCTTCATTTTTTTTAAGGGTTATACTTTCAGATAAAAGAATGTTAAAACTATTTTTTATTTTTCCAAAGTTTTTCATAATCAAACATTTATTAATAAATATGTTTGTACTAATGAAAAGTCCTATTCATCTAAGATATTATCTATATCTTTAATCATCTCATTAATGGTATCATTAATTTTAAAATTCTTATTAGTTAACTTAACACGCTCATTCATAATTTCTTTAGGGGTTGGTTTAATTGAACCTATTAGATTATCCATCCTATTAACCTTAACAGTCTTATTTTTTTTAATTTTATTTTCAGTTATTATTTTACCCTTTTTCTTTATGTTTTCTTCAGTTGGTTCAGCATCACCTGAATCAAGGTCAACATCCTCACTTCCAGCACCAAAATCATCACTTCCAGCACCAAAATCATCACCTTCTTCACCGAAATCACCATCTTCATCAGCACCTTCACCGAAATCTAAGTCACCTAGACCACCACCACCGAAGCTTCCACCAGCACCGCCAGAACCACCTTCTTCAGATTCATCTGTTTCAGAACTTTGACCACCTTCTTTAGCCACTTCAATATCACCATAAACTCTATCAACTTGGTCAAACACTCCTGTATGTTTAATAACATTTGTTGTATTTTCTAATTCAGCTGATGCAGCTTTTTCCATTCTTTGTTCAAGTAAATCTTGTTTAATCTCATCATCCGACCAATTCAATATTTCCCTTTTAGCTCTAGTCATTGACATTGGTGCAAAACCATTACCAGCATCAGATACGGCATCCTTAAATAACGTAATTTTAGCTTGTAATAACTCATTCTTCATAGTTTCAGCTTGAGTAGATGGGTTATTCAATGTTAATGTAAAATTACTTAATTCATCTTCTAATCCAAGTAAAACTAAGTGTAATATAGCAATTTTATTTAACTCTTGAATCATAGCTTGTTGAATCCTATTTATGGTCCTACTAAATCTAACATCTTGTAAAGCTAAATTCTTTCCGTCACCCATAGCATCTTCAAAACCTAAGAAAGATTTAGGAACCCTTAACGCTGTAAATAGTTTTCTTTGTAAGTATTCTATATCAGCAATTTGGTCTAAGTTTTGAGCTCCAGGTAGTGTATCAATTGGGTTTGGTGCATCTTCATTCCTAACTGGTATAAAGAAATCTTGGTCATTAGCCATTTGATTATATTTTAAATCTATTTGACCTGTTTGAGGGTCTATGATTGGCATCCTTTTAAATCTATTAGCTATCTCATCAACATAAGCTGGTACGTCATCGTCATTTATGTTACCAACATAAATCTTATAAACTCTTCTTTCAGGTGCTCTAGTAATACGGTAAATTAACATAGCATCCTCAGATAACAATAATTGTTTCCATATTCTTCTACCTTTTTCTAATACTGATGTACCATAAGGTAATCTCCTATCATCACCAAGTAATCTAAAGTGTGCTACTTGCCAAGATTTAAATTCAATATCTTTTCCTCTCCACCAAAATGTAACTTTATTATCTTCGTCTTCATTATTTACACCAATAACTCTATTGTATAAATCACCTTCTTTACGTTCTATTTCAAAATTAGGCATTTGTCTAGCACCTATAATACCAGCTTTATCATCTAGGTTAAGAAATACAAAATTATCACCGTACTTACAAGTGTTTCTTACCCACATTGGTAAAGTTGTGTGTATGTCTAACCTATTAAAAAATAAATCTTCTAAAATTGTTTTAACTCTCTTTGAATCTGAATAAACATTAAGAACCCTACCCTTATCATTTGTAGTGGTAGATTCCTCCATCATTATATCCAAAGCGGCAGAAATTTCTGGATAAAACTCCATAGTTTCAAAATCAGAATATGACCCAATACGAGTAGTTTCATAATGTATTGATTTTTGAAACATTTCTCCATCAACCTTTCGCCACATCCCACCAATGTATTTATTTTGTTGGGCTTGTAATTTTGCTGTTTCATACTCCTGTTTATCTTTAGTTTTTATTAACGCATCGTTACCAATACTATATCTATTAGTACTATTCTTAGGTACATTAACACCATCTGGTGAAAATATATTATTTAACCTTTGAAATACTGTTTGTTTTTTATTCATAATACTTTTTTTTAAGTATAATCATTTATCTTTAAATAATCAATGATTATTTTACATAATCACACTGAACGTATGCTAATTTTTTTATTTGTCCAGCCTCAACCACAACAACATAACTATAAGTTGATATAAAATCATTACCTTGTTCACCTAAAGGTGTTACACAAAAATATTGGCTAATAGTTTTATTACTTTTTCTCTTTTTTTTATCCGCTTCACCTGGAGACCATTTATAAGTACCACCACCCTTTTGTGAACCATTTTTTCTAACAAATACATTCTTTCCTTTTAACCCCATATCACTATTTTTATTTTATAATTATTTACTACCACTGAATAACCACAAGAAATCACCGTTAGGGTCTTGCATATTTTTAGATATTCTACTATTAAATTTTGGTTTAGGTTGTAATTTTTTATCCTTACTAACAAAACCTGTTTCATAATTATCACTTGTATCACGACTAGTCGTACCTACTTTCCAACTAGATAAAATAGCCTTAGTTTGATTATTAACTTTTTGTAATTTTTTAAATGAATGTTCTAACACCCAAAGAGGCATAGCTAATGCCATTAATAAATCATCATGGAACCCCTCAGCATGGTCTGGTCTACCATTCTTATAAACAAATGTTTTCATCTCACCAGTCATCCTACTAGACCTTATTTTAATACCATTAGTTCTAATCATAAACTCTAAGTGGGATATCATTGTGATTCTAACACCGTTAGCGTGAAATCCAGGAGTTTTGTTATTTTTATTGTGAAACTCTAATTGGGCTTTTTTACTATTAAGTATTTTACCTTTTGGTTCATCGTAATATAAATTTGGGTAACCTAATTCAATTAATTTTAAAACGGTAGCGACACCCATACCACCAGTAACATCAACAACCATAAGTGCATTGTATAAAACACCGTATTTATTGGCAATCTCACCTAACTTATCAGGTGGACACTTACCTTTGAACTCCATAACTTGTTCCATTGTGGTGAAATCTATAACGACAATAGTTGAACTATCTTTTCCATCACCTCTAGCGACATCAACACCCATTATATACTCATGACCTTGTTCGGGTTGTTTCCAAATCCAGAATTCCTTTTCTCGACCATCAATCCACATAGGTTCTTTAACATTATTTTTTTCATGGAAAACAATATCCTCATCAGCAATAACATTACCACCAGAACCTAAGAAAGATACATCTAACTCTTGTGCAATCTTCCTAGCGTTATTATTTAAGTTCATACACATTCCCTCATACCAAGAAGATGTTGCTTTAAATCCAGCCTCAATCATTTTTTGATAATTGTCAACTATAAATTCAACCTCTTCGACTTGCTCACAAATCTCACCTGTACTATCCTTTTTAATCCACCTTAAATCTTTATTATATCTAGGGTCTTCATACCACTTCATTTCAATTATATTGTAAGTGTTCTCACCGTCTTTAGATTGTTTATAAGTTTGATGGTATAGTGGGTCCATACCATTAGGTGTAGAAATAAGCATAACTCTACCACCCGTAGCACATGATGACATTGCAGCCGCATAAACAGCATCCCCATTATCAATAAAGGCTGCCTCATCAAATATTAAGTATGTTGGTGTATAACCCCTAAGTGCATCTTCAGATGTAGCTACCGCAATTATTTGAGTTCCATTGGGTAATTCAAGTTCAATCTTAGAATCACTTACAAATATGTTTTTAGCTAAATTTTCTTTACTACCATAATATTCTGGCCCCCAAAACCATCTAGGTAATTGTAAAACGTAATCCTTAATACCCTTTAGGAATTTCTTTGCCAATGTTAATTTATTCGCAATTACTAATATTGTTTCAGGACTATCTTTGTCAGCCAATGCTGCCTTAATAGCCATATAAGCTTGTGTTGTGGTTGAAATACCAGCTTGCCTAGGTTTTGTAACTAAATTATAAGGATATTTTTCATAAGCCCTTACAATCTCCTTTTGTCTAGGGAATAAGTTAAAAGGTACAAAACCACCTTGTGTTAAATCCTTAGTTTGTAAGTAAGTACCTATTGCATAAATTGGGTCTTCTAAACACTTACCATATTCTGTTAATATTTCTAAATTTGTTAACATTCTTTTTAATATAAATATATAGTCACTTCATAAAACAACAAAAGCCGCTAATATAGCGGCTTTTAAAGTTATTTATGGTTAAGATAATAAATCCATAGCGTCAAAACAACTATCACCCATAGTTTCATTAAATTCATCTTCCTTTATCTCTTCTTTAATCTCATATAACATTTCAGAAATCATTTCTTTACCTTTTTTAGTTTTAGCTAAAATTTCCCTCATAGTTTCATTAAATTCATTTGACGGTAGTGAAGCTAATTCAGTATAAACATGATGTTTCATATTCTTATCATCTTCTGGTATCATACTACAGAATCTTTCCCAAATTGCTGGACCTAACCTCATATCCCAAGGTTCAGCCTTAGTAAAATCAGCGTTATTACTAACATATTCAGCTATTCTATCATCTTCTGGTCTACCATGCATTGAAAGTAATTCCATAACACCCTTACATAACTCATGTACTAATACAGGAAAAGTCATACCTTGTGCTTTAACGCTTGGTTTACCGTTACCTTCTTCATCACCAAAAACCTCAGCTTCACACATACCAACTTGTACGTTATCGTCAGTGTCTGGTTTTATAAAATACATATAATCACCAGCTGACATCATTTTGTTATAAGCTTGTGGTAATCTTGGATTCATGTTAGACAAATCTTTACGAACATTATGAAACATATGTTCAAGATTACTAGCAGCACCCTTACCCATAGCATTAAGTACCCTTCTCTTTTTAACCCCAGAGTTTGCCATTTTAATCTCATCATGGTCATTAAATTCTTCATCAACCAATTCTGGACTTTCTTTTCTACTATTCTTAAGGTTTATCTTAGGTCTTAATTCAGCAGTAAAATCAATAGAACCCTCTGGTATATCAAATTCTTCAGTCACCATTTTTATGGCTAATTCCTGAAGAGCTTTTTTATTAGGACCCTCCATTTTCATAGTACTGTTAAGTAAAGGCATTTGTTCACTCATAATATGTTCATCATCTATGATATCCATATCAAATGCTTCTCTACACTTATAAACAACATCTTTAAATCTTTCACGCATTAACCTAACTTCATTTGTGATTATATCTTCTTCTGGAAATATACCACACTCACCTAATGAATGTCTACCATCCCTAAGTTGTTCTTCTAACTCTGGGTGTATTCTTTCTTCAATACCCTCTTGATATAAAAGGTTTTCATTAAGTAACTTTCTAGCAATATTTTTATATTTACCCATTACTTTCTTAAATTTTTAACTTTAATTACCTTAACAACTTTTCTAGATTTAGATTCTTTAACAACACTCTCAAAAGGTAAGTCAGATTTATCTGGACCCTTAGTTTTTTTCTCACCATATTTTATGGTAGCGTTATTCTTTAAAACCCCTTCTTCATCATAATTATCAACTGTACTTATTCCACTATCAATAGCCCTATTAACATTACTTTCTGAATCTTCCTTAACTGTTTCATCACCAGAAGACATAGAAGCTACAATATCTTTTGCTTTATCAGTGTCAACACCTACACTTTTTTCAACAGTATCAACAAGATTATTAATATTCTTTTCAACTTCATTAGGGTCTAACATAGTTAAAGACTCTTTAATACTATTTTTAAAATCTTTCTTTTTAATTCTCATAACTTATTAATTTTTAATATTTTCTTTATATTCTAATACAATATCATGCTCGTATAATGAATCATCAACATTTGATATAACCTCACCAAACTTAAAATAAAGCCTTTTCTCAGGGTATTCTTCATATTCTGATATATCCTCCCACCCAAGTGCTATAATACCGTCCACAGCGTCCCAAACTGAGAATGTGTCACTATCTTGGATAACATTTAATTTAAGTTCGGTAGTAACCCTACCTACTTTAACAATCATGTCTGATTTAGGTGGTGTAGGTTTACCCGATGCTGGGTAAGAATCCCAATCTTCTCCATCAATATTCTCAATTGTATTTGAGAATAAAAACTCATAAGCGTAATCACCAACCCAATTAGTACCCACTTTATTTATGTAAACTAAATATAACTTTTCCATTTTATAGATTATCTATTATTAAATCGTGTATTAAATCAACATTATCTTCTTGAAATGCGTTTAACTCTTCATCAGACATAGGATTACCATCTACATATTCACCACTATCAACATATGCGTCAGCAAAGTCTGGATAATCTGTAATATCATACTTAATATCTAATGATGCTAAATTAACTTGATTTCCATTAAAGTCAATAGTTCCAGTATCTTCATTTTCAACTACATTGTTTTTCTTAGTAGGTTTAAATTCGAACATTCTATTTTTTCTTGAAGATTTAACTTCTTCGTTCTTTTTAACACAGTTTGGTACTTTTTTACCACCCTTATCTTTCATACCTATCATTTCATGACTATCCCAACATGGGTCATCATCCTCAACGGTTAAGAAGTTAGTTACCTCATCAGTATCATCAGTTGAAGTTGACACATGGTCTTTAGCCCAATCAGCATTTTTAAGTTTACCCTTTATAACGTCTTTATCCATTGATAGAATTTTATCAATATCCATCTTCATATTATTTAAATTTTGCGAAAACATATTTTCTTCTTCACTTAATATATCAGATACTGACTTAGTTGACCACATTTTACATGACCAATACCTAGCTTTAGTTTTAGGTCCTGGACTATCACACTTATGTCTAGCTCTAAACGATTTTCTTCTTTCTGGGTCATCTCTTTTAATCTCCATGTTTTTATCACCGAAATTAACCTTAACAACATTACCCTTTTCATTTTTAACGTAAACTTTATATTTCTTAACATCACCTCTCATTGGTTTATTAAGTTTAACGGTTTTACCTTGGTACTCAGCTTCGTTTAAAGCTTCTAAATCATCAATAGGTTCTTCTTCACTAGGTTCTTCAGAATCAACTGACATTTCTCTATCAGCATCATCACCTAAATCCATAGAATCATTATTTCCAGACTTATTAATTTTATCGATTATATCTTTCTTATCTTCCTCATCCATGTCACTAGAATTAGTTGCAGAAATCACAGAATTAATTGCAAATTTTTCTAATTCAAAATCTGGTTGGCCTAAATCTTCTGTATATTTTCTAAGTGACGTACCTAATTTACCAGATAATTGTTGGATGTACTTTTCAGGGTCTTCATCTTCACTAGCTTCAACACCAGCGTCGAATGGTTCATCATTAAAAGGTTTATCATCACCTTCACTACCAAAATCACCTTCATCACCTAAATCTTCAAAATCATCAAGGTTATCATCGCCTAATTCATCACCACTAGAACCACCAAAAGCTGGCTCACTCTTAGGTGCGTCCAGCTTTAGTTTATATTTAGTTTCCTCTTCTAAGTTGTAACCATCTTCTTCATCTTCAAAAAGACCAGTTGTCATACCATCAGAATGAGTTTCGTTTATGCTTTTTTTTTTAAGATACTTAGTATAGCATTTTTATCAGACTCATTTAAAGTATTTAAATCTATTGTATCAGTATTTTCTATAGATTCAACTATATCCACCATTTCAGCAACAGCCTTAGCTATACTAAAACCTTTTCTTGTTTCGTTAACTTCTACTTCTTCCTCAATAGTACAATCAGTTTCATCAGATAACATTTCATCAATAGCCATCTCATTCTCACTTAACTTAACATCTTCATAATCACCAGATTTACCATCGGCAACATTATCACCAAAACCATCTTTTTCTTTACCTTCTTTTGATTTATAATCTAACTTTTCACCAGACTTATCAACAACATATTCATCAGCGTCACCCATACCTTTAGTAGCACTTAAAGTGGCGTTTGGATTTATATCGTGGTGCTCATTTAATAAGTTATCATTAACAAAAACATTAACTTTACTACTAGAACCTTTAGCATCATTAAGGCTCATAAATTTAAGATTTAACATCTTAATAGCCTTAGCGTATGAAGGGTATGCTTTATCTTTTTTATTTTGAAGTCCACCCATGTAGTTAAAATCTTCAGTCATTAAGTTTGATTTCTTATCAGTGACTTTTATGTAATACTCATGGTTTTCTCTAACAATACCATAAATCTTACCATCTGGACCTTCTTTCGTTATCTCAACAACTGAACGGCTAACACTTTCTTTAATAGGTGTGATGTCCATTAATTTTCTCATTCTATCAATTGCTTGATTCCCTTTTAAACCTGTTGGTTTTACTATATTATTCTTTCTCATATCTTTAATTTAATGATTTTAATTATGGGTTAGGTGAATTACTTAAGGATGGTGCACCAAATGCAACATCTCTTTTATCACCTAAAACAAAAACATCAGCCGTTGGACTAATGGTTCTAACTGTAATATCTAATGTAGTACTAGCACCCATTTTAACAACAACACCATTTATTGTTGGGGTTGAATCTGCACCAGCATATACTTGTATGTATACATTATTATCGAAATCAGCATTAACGGCTTCATGTATTATTGAATTAACTCCAGTATTTAATGGCATAATTTAAATGTTTTATAATTATTATTTAATAATAAATATAATGAGAAATAAAAAAAGCCTCAATAAAGAGGCTTTTGTTAAATTATATTGCAATTTCTAATTTAGATTCTAATTTAGGTATCTTAGATGTGTTGATTATAGCAAAGTCATCTATTGTGTAATCGTAAAAGTTTTTATTACCACTAATAATTAACATAGGGGTTTCTGCTAACGTAGGTTTTTTTATTAATTCTAACATAGCTTCAGTATGTCTATCATATATGTGTAAGTTTTGAACCATATGTGAAAAATTACCCACACGATAATTTAAATGACCAGCAACCATCATTTGTAATGCCACGTATTGAATTTTATTAATATAACCAGCCATTATATAATCATTACTTCTTTGATTTAATGTTAAATCCAAAAAATATTCATCATTAACTTTTCTCACTGACCATAATGTTTCGAAAGCACATGGAAACAAACCCTTAGTTTCTTCCATATCTGGCTCTTGTAATAAATTCATAATGTGTCTTCTACCAAAAGGATTTTCCTTTAATCCCTTAAGTAACTTATTCATTAAATCATACTTTTTAACGGTAGCACCATATCTTTGACCAATGGTTCCGTCACCAATGTCCCATTCATCCCACCAATTAACACCAAGCTCTCTAGCGTCACTTAATTTATTACTTTGTTTCTGGTATATCCAAAATATTTCTTTAATACCAGTTTTAATTGCAGTTTTTCTTATTGTTGGTATGGGAAATTCACCATGTTGTATATTATACTTTTCAAAAACTTGGGTCATAAATAAACTATTAGCTTCTTCACCATCTTTATATCTTGGTCTAGGGTTTTCATCCCAAGTCCCAAAATCTAATATAAGTTTTAAATTTTCTTTATAATAACTATCCGCTTTATTCATTATTTTCTCATTGTTTTATAGGATGTTATCATATGTTCAAGTTGGTTAATCATTTTTAAATCGAAAGAACCATTAGTTAAGAAATCATCATTACACTTAACCATAAATTCACCCATACCAGTCTCAAATTTAACCAACTCTTCAATTTTAAGTTTCTTTATTCTATTAACAATTGCGTCAGCATCAACCTTATCACCCTTAGTAAAATTATAACTCTTTATGTTACTATTTAAGACTTTACCCTGACTTTCTGCCGTTTCAAATCTCATAAAATCACTATCAGTAACACCTTCATATATATAAGTGTTACCACCCTTAAATATAACCTTTAATTCTTTACTACTTTTGTCATAACTTGATGCTATAACGTTTGAAGAATCGTAAACTCCCTTTACTAATCCATCCTTTTCTACTCTTTCTAATATCATATTACTTTAAATTTTTTAATTTCTTCTAATTTAAATACGTGATGTGTACCATCTTTACCTTCTTTAACAATTAAATAATTACCACTATAAATTATACTTGAATCTATAAATGTAATTAAATTTGTTGTAGGGGTTAATGGATATTTTTCAACCAACTCAATTTTTTTATAATATATCATAACCTATTTAATTTTATAGTACAAATATAGGATTATTAATTTATAAAATCAACCCTTGATTTTATGGATAATTAAAAGTATATTTGTTTTAAATAAAGACACTAGTAAATGAAAATAGAAGTATTACCTATAGTTAAAACTATCATGGCTAAGGCCAATGATGAAGCAATTAATTTTGATGATAAATCACTTAGACCAGAACATATTGTTATCGCAATATTAAACAATGAAGATAATGATGTTATAAAGGTACTTGAAGAATTATCTGTTCCTATCGATATAATAATAGTTCAAATACAAAAACGCTTAGTAGACTACACAACAACAGTACAGGTCGGTAGTAAGTTAGCAAATAGAAGGCCATTTAGTAGTCTAACTAAAGAATGTTTTAACTTATTAGATAAAGAAACATTAGATATGGGTGATAAGAGTATTAACGTCACACATATATTATTAACAATATTAAAATTTAATAATTGGACATTAGTTAAATTATTAAATAACAATAAATTAAATTATAATAATTTTAAAGAAAAAATAAAAGAAATGGACGGTAAAGAATTTAAAAAAGAAATTGATGAGATTAAAAATTCTACATTCGGTGATGATAAATCATTTGAATTTGGTGATGGAGTAGGCTCATTCAATAAGGATGACAAATCTGACAGTAAAAAAACAATGAAAACGCCAGTTCTAGATAAATTCTGTAAGAATATTTCTGAACAAGCTGAAGAAGGTAATTTAGACCCAGTAGTTGGTAGAAAAGTTGAATTAAAGAGGGTTACACAAATTTTAGGTAGGAGAAAGAAAAATAATCCAATATTAATCGGTGAAGCTGGGGTTGGTAAAACCGCAATCGTAGAAGGATTAGCTCAACTAATTAATGATGGTAAGGCACCTAGGGTATTGTTAGATAAAAAAATATATTCATTAAACATATCACATATTGTTGCTGGAACAAAATATAGGGGTCAATTTGAAGAAAGAATGAAAGCGATTCTTGAAGAATTAGAAGAAAATGATAATGTAATTGTCTTTATTGATGAAATTCATACAATTGTTGGGGCTGGTAATGCACCAGGTGGTATGGATGTAGCAAACATTCTTAAACCAGCTTTAAGTCGTGAAGGTATTCAAATCATTGGTACAACAACACCTGATGAATATAGAGAAAACATTGAAAAGGATAAAGCTTTAGTTAGAAGATTCCAAGACGTTACGGTTAATGAACCAACACATGAGGAAACCATTGAAATTCTTAATAATATTAAGGGTAAATACGAAAAGTATCATAAAGTAAAATACACTGATGAAGCAATCCAAGAGTGTATTAAAATGTCAGCAAGATATATTACAGATAGATTCATGCCAGATAAGGCTATTGATATTTTAGATGAAGCTGGTTCACAAACTAATGTTAGTGAAGATAAACCACAAAATATTAAAAACCTTGAAACTAAGAAAAATAAAATTCATGGTCAAAAGTTAAATGTGGTTAAAGAACAAAAATTCGAAGAAGCTGCAAAACTTAGGGATGAAGAAAGAAAGGTTAACAGTAAATTAGATAAAGCAAGAGCTGATTGGACAGAAGCTTTAGATAAAGAAATTAATACCGTTGATGTTGATTTAATTGCTGATGTAGTATCAGTAATGACTGGTATCCCAGTTAATAAAATTTCATCACAAGAAACTAAGAGTCTAATGTCAATGGATAAAACCTTAATGGGTAAAGTTATTGGTCAAGATGAAGGTGTTAAAAAAGTTATTAAGTGTATTAAGAGAAATAGGTTAGGTATTAAAGACCAAAACAAACCAATTGGTTCATTTATTTTCTTAGGTCCTACAGGTGTTGGGAAAACTTATTTAACTAAGTTATTAGCCGAAGAGGTATTTTCTGATTCTGATTCTTTAATTAGAGTTGATATGAGTGAATATATGGATAAGCATAATGTATCTAGACTTATTGGACCACCACCAGGATTTGTAGGTTATGAAGCTGGAGGTCAATTAACTGAAAAGGTTAAAAGAAAACCTTATTCTTTAATTTTATTTGATGAGATTGAAAAGGCTCACCCAGATGTTTTTAATGTTTTATTACAAGTATTAGATGAAGGTCACCTTACTGATGGTTTAGGTAGGAAAGTTGATTTCAAAAACTGTTTAATTATTATGACTTCAAATGTTGGTGTTAGTGATTTAAATACATTTGGTAAAAGTATGGGGTTTGATACTGATGCGACAATTGCAAATGAAGAACAAAAAAATCGTTCTATTATTGAAAAGGCACTTAAAAAGAAGTTTAAACCTGAATTCTTAAATCGTATTGATGAAACTATCATCTTTAATAGTCTAACTGAGGGTGATATACATAAAATTATATACAATGAATTAGATAGTTTAAAAGCTAGAGTTTTAGAAACTGGATTTACACTTAAAATTAATAAAAGTGTTATAGAGTATGTAGCAAAACAAGGTTACGATAAAGCCTACGGTGCTAGACCTTTAAATAGAGCAATCCAAAGATATATTGAAAGTCCAGTTGCTGATGAAATTATAAGTGGTAAGTTTGTTGAAGGTGATACAATTAAAATTAGTTATAATAAAAAAAATGATAAGATAGTCTTATCATAACATAAAAAAAAGACCCACAATGTGGGTCTTTTTTTATTTTATATCATTTAACCTTCTCCTTATTCCAACAATGTAATGATGTTCGGATAATTCATTACCATCTCTCAAGTATTTTCTTAAACCACCCATCCCTATGTTATAACCAACTAAGGCTTTTAGTATTTTACGTTTACTTAAGTTATATTTCATAATAAAACCCCACATAATAATATTATTATCTTTATTTGATAACCATTTTTTTGTTAATTTTATTTTACAACTCTTTGTTAAAGTTTCATCATAAGCAAACTTAAAATCAGTGGTACCTAATTTGTAAAATTCATTTACATCATCAATCTTTAGTAACCTAACCATACAATCTAGTCCAGTAGAACCTAATATCTGTGAAAATCCAATTGCACCAGTATTACTAATAACTAATTTACCGAATTTACCCTTATATCTATTGGTATAAGTGTGCTTAGCACCTGATTCTAATAATATTTGACCTAATAAATATTCTAAGTCAACTCTATTTTTATTTAAATTGTAATGATTGACAACCTTAGTGAAATTTTTTACTGTGAGACTATCTATTTCTGGATTGTACTTCTTAAATGATTTATAGATGTAATCAAAATCTTTAGCTAAATCTTTTTCATTAATACTATTACAGTAAATTAAGTTAGGTATTAAAAATAATACCATAATTAAATTTTTCATAATTACATATTTTAAATGTTAAAGTACAAACTTACAAAAAAAATGTGTAATATCAAAATAATAAACAAAAAAAGTTAGAAGGTATACCTTCTAACTTTCATTTACTTGTTAAATAATAAGTAATTACTTCTTAGTAATCGCCTTAATTGTTTTTTCTAATTTAGCTACTTTAGATTCCAAAAGTGTTGCTTTTTTAGCTTCTTGTTCAGCTATCCATTCAACTTTTTTCTTACCAACCGCTTCTACAACGATTTTATCTATTAAGTCTACTAATTCGTTCTCAGTAATTTTTACGGTTTTAATACTTTCTTTTGACATATTTTTGTTGATTTTATAAAATTTTATTCGTCTTTTAATAAATATGTAAAAATTATTAAAAAGTTACTTTTTTGACTTCATATATCATTAATAAATTAAATTTTGATAATAATTTAATTTGTGAAAAGTAATCAATAGCTTCTTCAATTGTATTTCTACCCGTAATTTTACTAATAACTTCACCTTTTTTTGTTGTTAATTCATACATAATATATTAATTTAAATTAGTTACTTATTTTTAACTTCTACTAGCCTTATCTGCTGATTTTGATGCAGCCCACGCATCTGGTTTAATTTTAAATTCATAACCCATACCTAAAATATAACCCACAGATTCAGATATAGCTTTATTTGATTCCCATTTAATGTCAGGGTTTATATCCGCATGAACTTCTAATGGTATTTCATATAAATCTAACAAGGGTGATATCTCATACGCAATCTCTATTGATTTACTAACTTCATATAACATTCTTTCTTTAACACCAGCCTTAGTTTTTTTATACTTATCAGTAAAATGACTTATATACATAACCATTGTTCCTCTACCAACTACAACACCACCACCTAAATCTTCAGACTTTGTGACATCAATAACTGTAGCAAAGTTATAACCCTTACCTTTTCTTTGTGAATCAGTACCGACAGCAACCTTTAGAGTCATTCCCTTTTCAATTTCTTCATCAAACATTTTACTTAAGTAATCAAGTATTGGTTCTTTAATAGGTCCATGCCCCATTCTTTTCCAAATTAAATCATTTTTTTTCATTTTAAAATTATTTTTTAATTATAACAAAAATACACCTTTTTTATTTAATAATCAACCCCCAATTAAACAAAAAAAGTGTGGTAAAACCACACTTTTAATTAATCATAAAATCTTTTTAAGAAATCCTCGTCCAGATAACTCTCTACTCTATTCTTTAAAAACCATATTATTGATGACGAATATTCTTTTCTCTCAATAATATCCAACATTACCTCATTTGGATTTTCACCATCAGTTAACCTATATTTAACTTCTTCGAACACATTATATAAACCTGAGTTTAATAATTCAGACATAATTAAATTATAGATTTCCCACCTGTGAGTTTCTTCTTCATCAAGTTTGTTTAATGTTTCATTGATGAAATCTTTATACTCTTTATCTAGTCTTGTGTAAGAACCAGAATCAACCTTAATTGTGAAATTTAACTCTCCCATAATTAATAAATTTTACTTATGTTATTTAAAGATAAATATCTAAAATTTATCAAACCAACCAAGGATAAGGTAACTTTTTTTAAAAATTTTTCATCTTATAATACAAACGCTCTAATTCATCATTTTTAACTGATAATTCACTTATTAATTCTATACAAACTTCAGTAGGGTTAGAATCATCAGTTAATTTATATTGTAATTCTTTAACCTTTTCGTTGTTTTTTAAATTGTGTTTTAACTCTATCATCAATTGATTATAAGTGGCCCATCTATCTTTATCAGTTAATGAACCATTTATTAATTTATTAGTCACCGTATCTTCATACTCAATCTCTAAGTTAGATTCAAATTCACCATAATACTCCCTCAAGGTTTTTTTAATTTTACTCTTTAGGTCCATCATTTATTTAAGTGTTTAAAGAAATATTTTTTGATATATTATTATCGACAATTGAATCATTACACCAATCGTCTAATAATTGTTTACTAAACTTTTGACCTAAAGTGTATTTATTTATAATATAATCCAATAAATCTCTAGGTGTGATTAATTCACCATCAACAACAACCTCAAACATTTTTCTTTCCTTATAATCATTACCATCCCTATAAGTTTCTACTGTTTTCTTATAGTTCCTATTCAAATCATCTAAAACACGACCAATAATAACTTCCTTACTGTTTTCGTTAATTAACTTAGTCAACATCTTATACTGTCTTTCTGATATTATTAATTTTTTCATAATTTGATGGGTTTTAATTATCTTAGGTTAGAAACAAACTCTTCTAACTTATCTTTTTGTACAACACCTGGAACTTTAGTTACCATTCTACCATCCTTAAACAAAACAGTTGTTGGAATACTCCTAATACCGTATTTAGAAGCCGTTTCTGAATTTAAATCTACATTAGCCTTAACTACTGTGATATCTTCATTATCAGCTTGGAAAGCGTCTAATATTGGACTGTAAGTTTTACAAGGACCACACCATGGGGCGTAAAAATCTAATACAGTTACTCCACCTTTTTCAAGGATTTCATTCAATTTATCATCTTTTAATTCTAAAATCATATTTATAATTTTTTAGTTACTTTTATACTAATAAATATAAAGAATTTACTAATAAAATCAAGGTATTATTAATTTTTTATTAAATAATTTGCATTGTAATTTAAATTTACATATCTTTGTAAAAAGAATTTTTAATTTAAATAATTATATTATGAATGAAAAACCAATTAAGGGTATAGGTGTTGATGCTGGAACTAGAGGAAATCCAGGACCATGTTTTTATAGAGGTGTGTGTTTAGAGTCTGGTAATGTATTATTCTACAAAGAATTAGGTGTCGGGACCAATAATATAGGTGAATTTTTAGCTGTTTGTCATGCTATACACTACCTAAAGAAAAGAAACATTAATACACCAATATATTCTGATAGTGTTACAGCAATTGCCTGGGTTAGACGAGCACAACATAATACTAAATTTAGGGGTGAAATAAATGAAAAATTAGATAGTGCAGTTGATTTTTTAAAGTCAAACACCTTCACTTATGACGTTAAAAAATGGATAACTAAAGAATGGGGTGAAATTCCAGCAGACTTTGGTAGAAAATAATAAATTACTTATTATTTGTGTATATTTCAGGATTTTGTTTACCAAATAACCTCATAATTACACCAGCAACAGCATTTGCTTCGTTTTCAATAGGTGAACCATCAGAACCATCTTCAGCATTACCAGATAATTTACCATCTTCATTCTGTTTGTGGTGAACCATCTCATGTGCTAGTGAACGCATAACATCCATTATGGCTCTATCTTTAATATAAACACATATTTTATAGTTAAATAGGTCATAATACGCTGTGGTAGTGATATCTTCCCTATCATTTGTCAAACGTATGTTAACTGGGGTAGTTATTTCTAAATATTCGCTTACGAAATCTATAAATTTACCCATAAGTACTTTATTTGTCATCCTATTTTGCATATTATTTAACATTTTTATAATAAATATTTGCAATAACCAATAAAATTAAATATATTTGTATAATAACTAAAAATAATCGTTAATGGCCACTAAATTAGAAAAAAACTTAGTACGTGAGTCCACAATTAAGGTGGATGATAAAGAAATCATAGTTACGCTAACCCCAGACCAAGGAATTAGTATGAAATTAAAGGGTATGAGGTCTGGTTCGGTATCAATACCAATCGAAAAATTATATTACCAACTAACTGGTAAAGAAAACCCCGAAATTAACAAACCAACAAAGTCAACTTCAATTCTAAGGAATAAAAAAGAGGATAAAAACAGTCTAATGATATCTCTTAACGACTTAAGAAGTCATAATTTGATAACTCCAATGGATTTTGATACCAAAATGAAATTTGAACAAATAATATTAAGTGTAATTAATGCAAGTAAATTATAATATGATTAAAAACTCATTATTAAGTAAGTTATTGACAATTTTGAATAAAAAAACATATAATTACAAGAATATTGGTTTATATGTAAGTAAATTAGAGATAAATGGAGTAACACATAAAGTTACATCTGAAGTAGAATTGGTTAGAGAGTACTTAACTGGTCCAATTAATGAAGTTCAAATAAGACACAATAAAATTATTAAAATAAATAAAGGTTTAGAGAAAGATGCTATTAAAATTCTTCAAGAAGAACATCTTTTAGTTGAACCAACAGACGTTAAATGGAATTGATAAGAAAAATAAATTAATTAAATACTATATTATATGCCACATGATATAACAATAAATGAATTAATAAATCGTGAAATAATTAGAGATGACCAATCTGAAGAATGGTTAAATAAAATGACTGATGAGGAAATTGATGAATGGTTTGAAGAAGCTACTGAATTATGTGTAAATGAAGGTGTTAAAATAAAGTTTCCAGACATTAATTCATGTGTGCTAAGTAAAATTATTGATATGACTATTCTTTACAAATTATCTAAAATGGAAAAATCATGAAATGGTGGCAAAAGAAAGTTAAAGGATGGACAGTACCCTTTTGGTATACTGATACACCATTATTTAGTAAAAGATTTTCTGACTTAAACAAATAAGAAGTAAATAAGTTAACTAACAAAATAAGAAAAAGTAGAAGGAATGGAAATAAATAGGTTAAAAGTAGAAGAATTATTAAAATCAGATATCAAATCATTAACAAAGTATTTTAATGACGGATTAGATGGTTTTAATTATACCTCAATCGAACCTAGCGATGTTAGAGGACAAATGCTGAGTGTAATAAGAGCTTCTTTACCAACAGATATAGCGTATAATTCGGTTAGAGCAACAAAAACAACTGGTAATGACGTGGAGATTGAAATTGGTGAATTAATATTAAATGTTAAATTATCAGTTAAGAATACTGGTGACATTAAAAAGGTTACTAAATTAAGGTCAAAACACGTTAAAACTTGTGGTAAATTTAAAATTGATAAGGTTATAGTTGATACCTATATGCCTTCTTTTGAATTAATTAAAAAGGGTGGTTTATTACTCACCTCAACTAATTGGGGTAGTAGAAACCCAGAAATTAACTTCGACAAGTCAGATTTAACTTTTGAAGAAATGCGTTATACTAAAAATTTAATTAAAGGTTTAAATGAAGCATTTAAGGTTGAACAAGAACGGAAATCTTCAAATCCTAAAGATATATGGGAAGCGTTAAAAGTCTCTATGATGCAACCAATAATAAAACCAATGCTACTTGGTAAATCAATGAGAGGTACATTAGGAGGACCAAAATTCCCTAAAGAAAAAATAAGTGATTACATACCAGAACCTTATTTTAGTCAATTAGATGAGGAAGTGATAAGGGATGACTTATTTGATATAGTTAAGGACTTTGTTTTTGAAGCTAATAAAGAAAATATAGATAAATATATTAACCAAATATTCAATCATTTATTATGGAAGTAAGCAAATTAAGAAAGAAATATTCAACATGGGATTTCTCAGAACACACCCATAAAACTGAACTATTTAAAAATGAAAATGGTGAGGAAATAAGAGTTGATACACTTAGAAAGGGTAATAGTAGATATGGTTATGTTAGATTCGTAAATGATAGTGAAGGTTTATCAGTATTTGGTGACTTTGGTAATTGGATATTTTGTAGACCATTTATCCCTTCAAAAGAAGGTTATGTGTCAGCTATGTATTGGACAGAGAAATTAGGGTATAGTTCAACCCAAGAATATAGTAAGTATGATGCTAAGGCTACTGAAGAAGAATTAAAAGAACAAATTAACCATAAGTTAGAAGAATATGGTCATACTGGTGAAGATTTAAAGCAAATGAAAGAATGGTACACTGATTTACTAGGTTATGTTGATGATGAAACTGAATACATCTATAAGGCCTTTAGAGATAGCCCATCAGAAATAGAAATAGATTATGAGGATATACCATACGTTAAAGAACTAAAATACCACTTGTATATAGTATTCGACGCTTTTAATGAAATGTGTAATAGAATAAAATAAATTATGAATATAGAACAAGAAATTAATAGAAGGGTTAACTTTAAAATGAAAGAATTTAAAACTTCTTTTATAAATCACTTAGAATGGGCTAAACATAAAGATAAAGTTTCTTTAGGACACTTACATTATAGAGGAAAATTTGAAGCTTATACCGAAATAGAAAAGTCACTAGAAAAAGAAATTAACCTTCCTACAATTTATGATGGGGACTACGAAAAAATGTTACGTACTAGAAAAAATAAAATGATTGATGAACTATCGGGTAGATTATTAAAAATAGGTACTAGAGAATATGATAGTAATATAAGAGCTATCACAAATATTGTTGAAAAATATTTAGAATATAACACATAAATTATGAAAAACGAAGAAAGAGAAGTATTAGTCTTAATAAAGCAAAAATTGAGTTATGATAACGATGAACAAGCAATAAGAGTCTTAGAACAATATAAATACGAATTAACAAAGGATAATAATATGCTCAGAGAAGAATCCCTAAAAGAACTATTATTAGACTCATTTAAAGAAGGGTTTAAGGCCGCATCTGATGTGTTAAGTGAAGCATATGAAGCTAGAATTAAACATAAATAAGTTATGAAAAAACCTATACGAAAACCTGGTCTTATTAAATCAGAATCAAGTAAACTAAAATACGAAATTAAAGCATTAAAATCTAAGGTAAGTGAACTTGAAGAAAAATTATCCAATAGAGGTAAGACAATGTACTATTGGTTAAAACCAGATGAATCAATTTCAAACTTATGGGACGAAGAAGACCATAAGAAATACTTAAATGAAAATGATATAACCGATGCTGAAAATAATGGTTGGTCACTTAAGACAATTAAAGTTCTTAATAAAGAAGAAGTTAATTCATATTCAGAAGAAGAATTATTTAAAATAATTCAATCATATGAAAAACATTGTATGGGTATGAATTATGTTACAAGTAAGGAGATAATAGATAAAGATATATACGAATTTATATCAGCATATAAAAAATAAATATGGCAAATTATTCATTTAATGAAGATATTACGGACGGTGAAAGAGGTGAATCTATAGTTAGACGAGACCTGGAATCTAGAGGTGCAATATTTATATCCGATAATAAGGATTTTAGATATGACCTATCAATGATTCTACCAAATAAAAAAGAAGTTAAATTCGAAATAAAAACCGATGTCTTTATCACACCAGAAAAAGATACACGTAATATGTTTATAGAATATGAATGTAGAGGTAAAGCGTCAGGTATCGCAGTAACTAAAGCAGAATTCTTTGTAACTTACTTCGCTAACTTAAATGAAATCTGGTACATATCAACAAATAAACTAATTAATATTCTAAAGAATAACGATATTAGAACAACAAAATTCTCTGGAGATGCTGGTAGCAATACAAAAGGATACCTATTACCAAGATATAAATTTAAAGATTGTTTTAAAGTTAGAATAACTAAAGAAAAATGGTAATATTTTTTACTTGAGGACGACTTTACATAAAGTAAAAAATATTTATTATAAAAGGTAAATATGGAAAAAAAATGTAGGAAATGTGATATGGTTAAACCGCTTTCGGAGTTTAATAAAAAAAACACTAAACATGGTTACGAATTAGATTGTAAAATATGTTTTAGAGCTAATGAAAGAAAACGTAGGTTAGTTAGAATTATGAAAATTGACCCAGAACATGGGAATCGACTAGCTAAAATACAAGAAGAACGTGATAGTCGAGGTGAAAAACCTATTGAACATGCTTGGTGTTATAATTGTAAAATATATAAACATGAATCTGACTTTTCTAAATCTAATTTAAATAATAGTGGTCAATGTCGGGAGTGTTCTAATGATAAAGACATTCAACGAAATAGATTATTAAAATTGAAGGCCATCGAATATAAAGGTGGGGTATGTGTTAGATGTGGTTTTGATGGACATTATTCTAGTTTTGATTTTCACCACTTAAACCCATCAGAAAAAGAATTTATGTGGACTAAAGCTAGGAAGAGTACCTTTGAAAAAATAAAAGATGAATTAGATAAATGTGATTTATTATGTTCTAATTGTCATAGTGTGGTTCATAGTAAATTAAACAATGATGGGTCATTAAATAAAGAATATGTAATAAGTAGTAAAAATGAAGAAAATTAAATTAGAAATAGAATTGATTCCTAAGAGCTGTTCATTCTCGAATGTTCGTTCTATGTTACCAAAAAAACACTGGGATATACTAAGAACAAAATCATACGAAAAGGCAAATCACGTATGTGAAGTATGTGGGGATAGTGGTAAGAACCAAGGTTATAGACATAATGTTGAGTGTCATGAAATATGGGAGTATAATGATAAAGATAATATTCAAAAACTATTGGGGTTAGTATCGCTCTGCCCCTAAGTGCCACCAAGTTAAACACTTCGGTAGAAGTAGTGCAATAGGTAAACAAGCTGAGGTATTTAAACATATGGAAATAGTTAACAACTGGACCCATAAAGAATGCGTTACGCATGTAGCTCAAGCAATGATGGAATACAGAGAAAGGTCCAAGAAAAAATGGTCCATAAATCTATCAGTACTTCACGAAATATACGAAGTACCAAAAAAATTAATAACCGAAGCTCAAAAAAAACAAAGAGTTATCAAAAAACCACACTGGAAAAGTAAAAAGAAATAATATGGAAACAATTAAACACGCATTAGGACTATGCGGTGAAGGTCACCCATCAATACTATGGCTACTAGGTGGTGGTAGCATTTTCTTATACCATATTAAACACAAAATACAATGGTGCTGGATAAAAGGATGTGATATGTGTAAGTCAAAATTAAAAAATATTAAGAATTAATTGCTTTTTAATAAATTAATTCGTATATTTGACTTATTATCAATATAAATTAATAATTATGAATCAAATAGAATATTTCGAAAAAATGTATGAAACATGGGATGGTACCCCAGAACATGCCATGGTTATATTAAGACACCTAAACTTAGCCAATAAGACCGTGTTTAAATTAGACCCAACATTTAACTGTGAAATCGTAGATTCACTTATGAAACCAATAAGAGACCATGAAACCGATAAGGGTGAAACCCTATCAGAGTAACTTACTCACATTATGTCTCAACATAATGCTACCGCAAACGAAAATTTTTTTAACAAATTATTAATAAATTTAACATGGAAAATAAAACAATAACAATACCTTACAATGAATATAAGGGTATAGAAAAAAAGTTATTAGACCATTCAACCACAATACAAAATTTAGAAGAGGTGATTAGTGGTGATAGTGTATTAAGGGTCGAAATTAACCCACACAGATATTACGAAGCTCATAAATGCATTTATTATGGTAATGAAGATTTTTTATCACAACTTAGTGAAATCAAAGAATTAAATGACCGCATACATGATAGTAATAAACGAGAAAATTCAAAGTTATATAATGAAAATTTAAAGTTAAATGAAGAAAATAGAGTTTTAAAAATAGAACAAGAAAGTTTAAAGATTAAGAATATAAAGTTAAATGATAAACTTAAAAATATAACTATATTCCAACTAATATTTGGGAATTAGTAAATGATGGGTTTTAATGAAGTAAGAAAACACTGGGATATACTAGGAATAAAACAATATATAGAAGTAACTATGAATTTAGAAGAAGTAAAGGAACATTTTAAAAATGCAAAAGAGGTAAAGTGTTTGGTAGACAAGAAAATATACAATATTGATGTAAGAGGGGGGTTTGAAAATTCCCCCAATCAAGTTGATTTTGGATTTATTGACCATCAACACGGTACCACTTGTGTAGTATTATATGTAACAGATGAATTAGCAGAAATCATCTCTTACAAAGAATTTGAAGAAAGAGCTATGCTAGTTTCAGATGATGAAGAAATCTGGTACCGAAGAGTTGTCTTTATGGAAAAGAATAATCGATTTATTGCTTGGAACTATGCTAAAACAATAGAAGAAGCTGGTGGGATATGTAAGACTACGAATTGGACATACGCAAAAGAATTACCAAAAGAAATCGAGGTAACAAAAGAAGAGATAGCCAAGTGGAAAGGTTGTGATGTCGAACAATTAATAATAAAGTAAGATGACGGAATGGATAAAAAAATTGTTTAGTGAACAATGGAAAGAGGTTGTTGGCGTAAATATAGATTTTAGTAAGTATGAACCTATAAGTACAAGTAATTCACTTCATATATTTGAAGAAAGATATGAAATTGAAAACAACACATATAGGTTGCTTTACACTATTGGTAATGACAGTAAACCTAATGTTGAAGTTTTGATTAAATAAAGTAACTATGATTGAAAAAAAAAGAGTGCCTGGGGAAACCGATACTAGAATGGGATGAAGAAAAAGGAATTTATATAGAGGTGGATAATTAAGCCATTAATTTATTACAAAAAATTCTAAAAAAAATTAATGGCAATAAGGTACTAATATAAATTAAAGCAAAAAATTCTAAAAAAAATTTTAAGCAGTAAATTACCCCTAAGAAAAAACCAAAAAAAATATAAAAAAATTTTTGTTCACGAATCCGATGGCCATATATAAAGGGTGTACGGGGGGTACTATAAGAGGGGTCACGGAGGGGGGTCTACGGGGGGGTATAAGGTACCCCTCCCCCCATTAGCATACATACATATAGAAATAAAAAAAGCGTTCATTAGAACGCTTTATTTAAGTTTATCTTTATGCAGTTACAACTTCATTTTTTTGTGGTTCAATTTTGATACCTTGAACACTTAAATTTTCATCGTTAGTAAGTTTAAATGTTTTATATTTCATTTGTTTAGATAACCTTTCAATTTTGTTTTTAAGTATCATATAAGGTGTTCTTTTGTCCTCTCCATACTCTCCAACTGAAACAACTTTTTTACTCATTAAAAGCCCCTTAAAATAAAGGTTAGTATCTTTTGCGTTAAGTCCTTTAGCTATTGATACATAAGCATCGATTTGAGCTTGTGATTTAACCATTGTTTCGTCGCCTTGTTCTAATAACTTTGCTTTTACTTCCTCGCTTGACGTTCTTTTAATAAGGCTTTTAACCAACTTGTTATATACTTTTTTAACTTCCTTTTTAGTTTCAGTTTTATATAGTTCTACTAATTTTCTTTTTACTGCTATTGATTTAAGAGAATTTAAGTCTTTTAATAGTCTTTTTTCATAGTTAAAACCTACTAATATAGATTGATTAGAAACTTCTCCTTGTGTATTAGTATAGTTCTTTATACCAATGATTGAAGCTCCTTTAATGTTTCTTGCTGCTACGATAGTTTTTACTGTGTTATTCATAATATAAGGTTTTTGTTGTTATTGTTCTCTACAAAGATACGACCTTTTATTGGATAAACAATAACTTATTCGATGAAATGCACAAATATTCGTTAAAGTGTATTATTAAAAATTAATTGATAAAAAGTTTTGTAGAGTCGTTTATTTGTTGTAAATTTGTGTTGGTGCCTTAGAGTTAAATAAAATTTTGAGTTAATCCGTCATCGCAAGTTACGACAATTTTTTTTAATATACAAATATAATTAGTTAAAATAATTATATTAAAAACTTTAACATAAAAAATTAGGATATTAAAATAAAAAGAAAGTGAAAGTTTTCCATTGTAGAACCGAAAAGATGTTGTATCTTTGTAGAGAACAATAACTAAAACCTTATAATATGTACGGAACATTCAACGGAGAAACAGCAGTAAAATTTAACGGAGTAACAACATTACCAGGATTAGCTAAGGCTACACTTAGGGTAGCAATGACTGAAGAAGGTTATGAGTTAACTAAGGATAGTACTAAGGCTTACCTTGAAGGTTGGGTTGAGACTATGATAGAGTGTGGAGATGGAGATGACACTGAATACACGATAGATGATGCCATAGACCAAGCGGCTAGTAATATTTGTTATTCAAGAGATTTCTTTATTGACTTTAGGGATAACACTCAGATATCAAGTGCTGATAGAGAAGTAGTGTTTAATGAGATGATTAAGCTTCTAGAGATAGGAGCTTAATATTTCAAAGTTATTAATAGGATACACCTCAGCAATGGGGTGTTATTTTTGTTTGGTGTACACAAAAGTGTATAGAAATAAGTGTTAAATAATTTGTGTATGTTAATTTTTTATATTATCTTTGTGATGGTGCCTTGGGGTTAGATTAATATTTCACACTAGGGCACCATCACAAATTTACGACAATTAATTGGATATACAAAATTTATATCCATTTATTTTCAATTGTTTTTATTTAGTTCTATTCTAGTATTTTGAAATATTCTTAACACGAAATAATATCTTTCAGTTTGTATGTTTGAAGAGTTAACTAATTTTTCAGTTAATCTTTTTGCTTGTTCAAATTTTTCTCTAGTACTTTTCATTTGTCTTGTGGTTTATGTTCTATACAAAGATACGAATAATAACTGGATATCCAATGCGAATATCCAGTTAATTTTAATTATTTTTAGATTAACATCATATCCAGTAGTACTGATGGGTGACCATGTTCGCATACACCATCTGGTTCTACTTGACAACCTTCTGAGCAACATGCTGGTACTACTGATTCAAATACTACTTCATCTAAAGTAAGTCCTTCATTTTCTAATGCTTCATCTGCTGAAATTCTTTCACTCATAATATATGGTTTTAGTTATTGTTCTCTACAAAGATACGACTAATAAATGGTTCTACAAAGTAGAATGCCATTTATTTTTAACTTTAACACAAATAATAAATGCGTTATAACCTACTCTTTTACTAACTTTATCATAGTTGTTTCTAGTTGCATATTGTTTAGCACCTAATAATGAATTAGAAACGTCTATATGTACTCCATCTTGATTTGTTACTCCGTAAACTGTTATTGGCATGATAAGTGATTTTAGTTATTGTTCTCTACAAAGATACGAATAATAAATGGATATCCAATACGAATATCCATTTATTATTAATTATTTAGCATATTTTTTTCTTTTATTATTGAATATCAATATTAAAATCATTAACGATGCTATTACTAAGCATAATAATGATTGAGCATCATTATTTATTGTGGTTATGTTAAATATTACAATTGATAATACAAAAATAGATGCTAGGTTTAAGAATTTTTTCATTATATAAGGTTTTAGTTATTGTTCCCTACAAAGATACATAAAAAAAACCTTACTACCAAATTATAGCAAGGTTTTTTTATCATTATTAATTAAAATTTAACTTTTCTTTTTTTATTCTTATATTTGATTATTATGGTTACATTATTGATATACCCTTTGTTATATTTCATTATTTTAAATTCTGATAACATATCATAAGCTCGTTTTGTTGTGGCTTTAAACATCAGTGTATTGCTCTTAGATATCTTGGAGATAAACTTAATGTTATCAGCATAGTTACCGAATACAACATCTTCAGCAGTTACTTTAGTTGTTTCTTTTACATTTTTAATTGGTTCACTTGAATAACCTTTAAGAGTTGCTACTAAGATAAAAATAAATACTAATACTAAATTTTTCATAATTTATGGTTTTAATTGTTCGACACTTCAAAGATACAACTAATAAATGGATATCCAATACGAATATCCATTTATTTTTAAATTATTTTATTCTTTCAATTACATACATAACCATTTTAGCACCCTCGTTACCGTTTGGTTTAACATCTGAGTAATGAAATACTTCTTTTATTCTATGATTCTTACCGATAGCATTAAAAAAGAAACCCTTAATAACCATATCGCTCATAACATTTCTATCTGAGTTATCTACTAACGATGCAAAATCGTTAAGTCTTTCATTGTGGGCAATTTTTCTAAGTGTTCTAGTCATGGTAATAAACATCATACCACCAACTTGTAATAATTCACGTTCAATAGCATATTCTAATTCATCTACTATTGTATTAAGAGTTCCACAATAGTCTAAAATCATGTGTGAATATGATTCACGTTTAGCACCATATATTTTTTGGTTTACATCTCCATTAAATACTTCAAATGGTAACTGAGTTCCTCTAATAGCTTTACGCATATCTTTAAATGTATTCTTATCTCTTTCAACACCTAAAAAGTTATATGAGTTAGACTTATTTAATATCTTTTTTTCGATAGTCCACGTTGAAAATGGTAACGAAAGTATTTTACCACTTAACTTACTATTAAGCACATAATCTACCATTTTGTTCCTAGCAATTTCTTTATTTACACCACCCGAATTAACATAAGTGTTAGTTAATTTAGTAATACTTTTTTTATTCTTTTTAACTTCTTTTTTAACTTTGCTAATATCAGCTTCAATTTTCTTTAAGATATCAAAACTAGTAGCTTGTTTATTAACTTGTTTATTAAGTGCAATTTTGTTAGCAGATACTTTTTGTATTGTACACCCTAACATTTGAGATAGTTCTTTATTAGTAAGGTTAGGATTATTTTGAATAGTTTGTCTAACTGAGTTTTGAGTTAAGGTTTTCATATATATAAGGTTTTGTTATTGTTCTCTACAAAGATACAACCTTTTTCTGGTTCTGCAATGAAAAATTTTAATTATTTTCTTATTCATAATGATTCTAAGTGTTGACACTAAGGCACCATGACAAAGATACGAAAATAAAACTTAATATAAAAATTGTTTTATAACTTTTTTTATATTAAGTTTGTAATAGATTAATATACTTGAAACCTTATATTATATTCTTGTATTATTTCATCTAATATGTTACCAATGTTAATGTGAGAGATACCATCACTAGTAAGTGTGTAGTATTCATTTCTTAGTGTGTTACCAGCTAATATATCAGTCTTAGCTTTTATCATTGCATTTCTTAATGTATTACCATCTTCTGGTGTTATATCACCTACATAGTCTGGATTTAATGAACCGAAGTAAACCTTACATGTTCCAGAGTCAGTAAACCAATAGTTTTTATTTACACCTCTTTTTTTAGTAGTTACAAACTTTACTTTAAATTCTGTGTCAAGTGGCTCGATGCTCAACCTTGTTTGTTTAAATGCGGATACTTTCATATGATTTTGTTTTACATGTACACAAATGTGTATATACTGTTGTTCTATACAAAGATACAACTAATAAATGGATATCCAATACGAATATCCATTTATTTTACTCTATATTATACTCTTTTTTTATTGTATCTCTAATTTCCTCTTTACTATTAGCCATTAAGACAATTGAATTATCCTCACTTATAGTGTGTTCAAATCTATTTTCTTTCTTTAAATAAGTAGCCTTAAACATCCCATTTAAATACTCTAAGATACCCACGTTAATATTAGAACGTTCTCCCCTAACTATTATTCTATTTCTCCTATTTATTACCACTCTTTTTTTCCCGTACATAATATAAAGTTTTTGTTCTCTTCAAAGATACGAATAATTATTGGTTCTACCAAATAAAAAGGGTAAGACTTTCGCCTTACCCATGAACAATATGGGAACCACCCCAATTATGAAAACAAACTAATATTGTACTTCTATTTTATATTTTTCAACAACCCTTTTGTATTTACTTAACAAGTCGTCATACATTGGTTCATTAAGTGTCTTGAGGATATTCAATGATTTCCCGATATCAGCTTGTTCGGGACTCTTTCTACCTCCACGGATAGCTCTAATTCCACCCTCAATTCTACCAATATGTATTTCTTCTCTAGATTTTGCCATGTTACAAATATATGATTTTTTTAGTTAATTTACAAATTTATAGACAACTTTAAAATAATACTGAAGTGTAAGGTAAGATTTTTAGAATTCACACTTCAGCATTTTTGTTGTCAAACAATAAAACATTTTTCAACTTACCTTTATTTTTTTTTAATTACCCTTTAAGGCCTCAACAAACATTTCATCTACATGGTCTTGGATATCATCCATATCATAAAACCCACCGCAAGAATCAATTATTTCACCATCTTTATCTTCTATTCTGAAACTATAAACTTCACCATTAATATACTTATTTAGAGTCTCAACTTCTCCTTCAACCATTTTATCAGCTAATTCTATATACTTCTTGGTTACTCTTTTTATGTTCCAATTTTCTCTAATTAGCTCTTTAGTTACTACAGCGAATCCTAACACACCTGAATCCCATCTACATTGGTATGGTGTTGTGGATATTAATAAACCACCGTGTGAGTATCCATATACTTTAGTTATTGTAGCAACATTTAATTTTATTTTGATTAACTTCTCCAACTCATCCCAATTATCAGCGTCTTCAGTTTTAAATTCATGCTCATCACCTAAGTGTGAGTATTTACCTAAGAATATCATCTTACTAACGTTACTCCATTCTCTAGGTGACTCAGTATCTGAATCTTGATATACCTTTAATGTATGTTCACCTAATGTAATTTCTTTAATTGAATCTGACATGTTAATTTGATTTAGTTGTTTGACTTTGTAAAGATAAGATATTTTTAGTTATAAACCAAATTAATTTAATAAAATCTTTAATGAGTTGCCGTTTTATGTTGTTCTCGTTTACTCTTCCCACTCCGAAGTACAACTCATCAATAGATTTATTTATATTTGCAAATATACTAATAAATATATCAAAATTCTACTTTAAACCATTAATTATTTCTTTCAAAATATTCATCTAAATCTCTTGTACATTTATCAATGTAAGATGAAATACCTGTTTCTTTAGCTTCTTGTAATTTAACCTTTAAATATGGTAAACAATCTGAAATGTTATTACCCGCTAATTGTTTTGCTCTTTGCCCAAATTCAGCATCAGAGCAACGCATTAATAAATCCTTAGTTTCAGTATCAAACCAATAAGAAACACCCTCATCTTTTGTGTGTTCAACTAATATGGTATTGGTCATGTTGTACATACCCTTAGCCATTAAATTACCCTCATTTAATTTGAATTGCCCTACTTGTCTTAATACTTTCATTTGTCTTGTGGTTTATGTTCCTTACAAAGATACAACTAATAAATGGTTCTACAAAATACTTTTTAAGTTATTTTCAACCCTCATATAAAATTTAATTTGATTTAAATTATCATTAGGGAATTGCCTCAAATCAGTCAAGACAATTTGAACTTCTTTTAATAATTGATTATCATTAATTTTAAGTCTACTCTTTTCAAATTCAATAAATTGATTAACTTGCTTTTTAGTAACGTAAATTAATTTCTTTACCATATTATATATCATTTATATTTATAGCTAATTTATCTAACAATGCTTGTTTATCGGTATAAAACAATTCCATAGCCACTAACATAGACATAACAACTCCCTCGGCATCTTCTAACCATTCATCCTCGTGCCAATAACATACGTGATATGGTTCAACATCTTCTCCTAAGTCAAAATAAATATTAAGACTTTCATCATCTCTCGCTAATTTTAAATCTTCTAATTTTGCCATATTATATTAAGTCTAATATTAATCTTTCTTTATTTCTAACATCATTATCCTTATACATTCTAATGATTTCTAAAACTTTTTCATCATCAGTAGTTGGAACACAAATATGTGGTTGTCTACTTTCAACATAAGGCATTTTAACCCTCAAGTCAAAAGTAGACAACCATTTATTTGCCCTTGCTTGTTTTAATAATAAAGTTTCTATTAGTTCTCTATGTTCATCTGCATATTCACAATTACCTAAAGATGGTACATACCTATCTAATAATAGTAATTCCCTCATTTCAGCTAAATTTTCGGGTGTATTCCTAATTGAAGTTATTTCATTACAAATGATATAATATAGTCTACTACCACCGAGTATGTCATGTACTTGTTCAAAGTTCTCAACGTATCCGTCACTATAATGTTTACATCTTTTTTCCATTTCTCTTGTGGTTTATGTTCCTTACAAAGATAATAAAAATTCCCTTACCAACCTAATGATAAGGGAAATATTTTATAATTTTATCTTGTCATCATTAACATTTCGTCAACTTGGTCCGAGGTTACTACCTTAAACGTATTAACATCAACCTCTAAGTTACTACCTTGCTTCTTCCACTCATTTCTAGCGTTTCTAATAGCACCTTTCTTAGTCTTACCCCATACGGTATTCCATCCACCAGTTGTGAAGTTATACATGTATTGCTTTCTTTTTAATTCTGCCATAATATCTTGTTTTAGTTATTGTTCTCTACAAAGATACAACTAATTTCTGGATTAACAATGGAATAATGTAAAAACTTTTTATAAAAATAATTCATATTTTATTTGGTAGATATGAAGAAATGTTGTATCTTTACACTGTAGGTGCGAAAGTGATACGGGTCTGGATAGAGATATTCGAAAGAGTAGACTCCAACCTACAACAAAGTCAAATAATTTACACTAAAAAATAAGGTACTAAATTAGTACCTTATCAATCTTAAACTCTATAGCTAATATGTTCTTCTAATGGTTCATACTCTACCTCAGTGTACGAATAACAATTAATTTTTTCATCCTTTAATAGAATCTCACTAACTTCACTAATTGTCTTATCAGACTCAACTAATATTAATTGTTTACATTCAGTTAAAATTTCAAATACTTTCATATGTTTTTGTTTTAATTATTCTACCTTACAAATATACTAAAAATAAATTAACCTACCTAATTTTAGATAGGTTAATTTTAAATTATTTATATGTTAATTATGAAGTCGTTAGTTTCAACATTTTCTTTATTAACACCCTTGGTTCCTTTACCCGTCATAAGCTTATATTTAAGTCCTACAATAACGTTTTGTTCATCTAAGAAACGTAAGTCTGTTTCATCTCCATTGATAACCTTAAAACCTTTGTATTCACTTGGTAATTCACTTCGTTTACTCATTGCAAATACCATTGAAACGTTATAACCTTTATTTAACATTTCAAACGACGTTTTATCATTGTCTTCTGCTCTACTAAACGTCAAATGATAATTACTAGGTAACTTTTTTCTTAATCTACTATCAATTTTAGTATAATCATAAAATTGTATACCTGGAAATAGTTCGAATATATTCTTATTATCTTTATCTTTGTATCTAATGTTCTCAAATGGAACATCACTAGTACCATTTAAACGAATAGCAAACTTTTTATATCTTAATACCTTACCATTTAAAGATAGTTGCTCTAAACCTTTAATTTTAGTATGAGTATTAACTATTTTAGTAATTTCATTATATAACTGTTCCATAAAACCTACCATATTATCTAAAAAATATTCAGTTTTATTTATTTTACCTTGTTGTACGTTATCAAAACGAGCCGCACCGCTATTGAATAGACAAGCCTTAGCACAACCTTTACTTGCCTTAGCACAAAGGTTAACACCCTTAGAGTTTTGCTTATGTGGTGCTAAATACATAATGTAAGTAGTGTAACCTACTTTTTCACCCTTAATAGTTTTTGCATTGTTAGTACTTAATAAATTCTTAGGAATTGTGTAGTTCATAATATAAGGTTTTAATTGTTCGACAAGTCAAAGATACAACCATTTATTGGATATACAAAACTTTTTATTAATTATTTTCTTATTTATAATGATTCTAAGTGTTGACAATAAGGCACCATGACAAATTTACGAAAAATAAATGAGAATACAAAATAAAAACAAAAAAAGATGAGACCTTAAACTCATCTTTTTTCTGAACAAAACTTAAACGAACAACTTAACTTTTTCTTTAATCTCTTCTACTGTATATTTATCAGTATTATATTTTTTATTTAATCCTTTAACTCTTCTTTCAGCATTCTTTTTATTAGCATATTGTAAATAAGGTCTACTACTATACCTATAACCATTTCGTGTTCTCTTAACAAAATAATCATAATCAACCTTTATTGTGTAATACTTATCTACTTCAATTAAATTCTTTACTTTTGGTACTCTTGGAAAGTATCTTTTTCTAATCCATTTTGGACTATCTTTTAACATACCTCTAAATTCTATTGTAGGATATACATTAGTATCTTTAAATATCTCGTTACATTCAGCTACATACCTTAATAACTCTTCTTTATTTGTAACTCTTTCACTTACATAATTACTAACAATAGTTCTATTATATGTATTAGTTACTACAATACTTACTCCAACTTCATTTAACTGCTCAATAGTTAAGGCTTTTTTAATACCAGTTTTAAATATACCCTTAAACATACCAAAAGTTGTATTATGTGTTCCCTTACCTCCAATAGCTATTGCACTAAAAAAACCAAAAGACTTATCATTATACTCAGTATAACGTTTTTTATAACTATCTCTTATATTATCAGCGTAAGATAATAATTCATTTTCACTATATAATATTTGAGTAGTATCTCCAACACTTAATTTTGACCAATCTCTTACTCTTGCACCACTGTACTCGAATAAGTTACTTGACCCTATTATTACCATTGGTATAAACTTGTCTTCTACTTTAATAAATTGTTTATCGTAAATTAAATCGTAACTCATAATAAAAGGTTTTAGTTATTGTTCTCTACAAAGATACAACCAATTTCTGGATTAACAATGGGAATTCTTAATTATTTTCTTATTTATAATGATTCTAAACGTTAACACTAAGGCACCATGACAAATTTACAACAAATAAATGAGAATACAAAATAAAATGGACCCTTTTTTTATATTAGGACCCATTTTCAACTTAACCACAAGTTATATTTTATTAATGGTAGCTAAAACCAACTTCTGTTATATAAAATTTACCACCATTATCCCTCAAGTAATAAAGGTCTAAATCGAATTTTACTAATTCATTCTCAACTGATGTTATCAATTGGTCATCTAAGTTAGGTAACTCATCTTTAACACACTCTTCTCTCTCATAGTCAGAAACTTTAACCTTACAACCGAATAGTTGTGATAGTTTTGTATTTAGGTCATGAGTAGTAAATCTACTACCTACTAATGATTCTGTTTTATTTGTGATGTCTTGATTTGTCATAGTGTTTTGTTTTAATCAAAGATACAACTAATTATTGGTTCTACAATACAATTTTTAATTTATTTTTTCACTAATAACATCATCATAACCCATATCTACATATTTTCTAGCTAAAACATCTGCTTTATCTTTAGGTAAGTGAAAGTCATTAACCTCAACACCACCAACCCATACAGTATAAAGGTCAATTAGTTCCAAAGTATTTCGATTAATACTACATAATCTACCACTTTGCTCTTGTATTATAGGTTCTCCAGCTATACTTCTATTTAATAGAATACCAGTAACTTTTATATCATTGGTCATACCACAAGTTCCCATTGCAGTACATACTTTACCTACCATTTTTTCTAACTCTTGTTGTGATATGAATTTCATTTGTCTTGTGGTTTATGTTCTATACAAAGATACAAAAAAAATTTGGATTAATAAAACTTTTTTGACTATTTAATAGTTTAAATATTTCATTATATATCTCTTCTCCCAATTGAGTCTTAGTAAAGTCAGCCATACTACCATGTAAATTTTCTTTATAACCTAACTCCTTATGCATATGCTCATCTATTTTTGGCATATCGATTATTAATTCACCATTACATAAGCATACCCAATCAAAAAATAGTAATGGGTTTTTAGTCTTAAAACCATCTTGGAGTACCTTTTGTGATTCTCTAGTTAAATTAGACTTAATAGCCGCAGTGTGTATATTTTCTTTCCAATAGATAGCATTATTTGTAATTAGATATTCCATACAAATCTCTCTACCATACTTTAAACTTGTCTCCCTTATATCTTGGAATACATCTTTAGTTGTAGGTATTTCTATTTCTACAATATCATAAGCTAGGGTTTTTTTATAACCCTCACCCTTAATGAAATATCTTAACGTATCATTAATTCCAAATACCTCTTGTGGGAATTTTAATGGTAAGAATAATTTTCTACTTCTGACGTAATAAGCTTGAATCTTTTGCATTGTCTTGTGGTTTATGTTCCTTACAAAGATACAACATTATTTTGATTCTACCAAATATATTTAAATAAAAAAAGGTGGGACCTTAAACCCACCTCTTTTCTGAACAAAAACAAACCTATTATTATTCTTTAATCTCAAAACCTAATTCTTTTAACTTTTCAGTTAATACTTCTTCTATAACATTTTCAGTCGTAACCTCATCTTCATCATCAGTATCGGTACAATCTTTAATTACCCCTTCAAGTACTAACTTATTAGTTATTTCGTATTTTATCTCATTGATAAAATCTTTACTTATTGTATTTTCCATTTGTCTTGTGGTTTATGTTCCTTATCTATTTTACCAAATTGTGTTCTCCATCGAACACTACACCATTCTTACCTCGATATACAACTAAATCTCCACCCGCATACATCCAAGGATTTTCATTTTCACTACCATTTTTTTTGATATAATCAATATCAGCAGTAGTGGTGTACTCTAAACTATTTCCATCCTCTTGTTCAATACCAATTAAAACCTTAACGATACTATCACTTATTTCTAATTCAGCACCAACCCATAAAGGTTTTTTCTTTTCTTTTTCAACTTCTTTATAATCCCAAGACTTACTATCTAAATAAGCCTTTAATTCTGCTAATTCTTCTCTTGAACAATTATGTGTATTTATTTCAATATTTTTCATTTGTCTTGTGGTTTATGTTCCTTACAAAGATACAACTAATTATTTAATCTACCAAATCTTTTTCCAATGAATTGAAAATTTCATAACATTTTTCATTAATTTCATCATCGGTCATTGTTCTATTATTATTCCAAATATAAAAACACTTACTTTCTAACCTTGAACAAAACTTAATATACTTACCATTATTAGTGGTAATTAAGGATATTTGATGTTCCAAGAAAAATTTAAAATTAGTTGAATACATATTATTTAGCTCTTGTGATTACTTTATTATTTATACGTGTACTTTCCCCTAGTTCTAAACTCATAAGTTGCTTTAATGAAGTTTCAGAAGAGTATCTTAACCCATGTGATGTCCATAAAGATGTACTACCACTCCTAGTGAAAAACTTATCCTTTAATTGATTATGATAAAAGTCTGACATATTATTTTCTTTTACGTTTTAGTTTCCTTTTTAATCTTCTTTTTTCACGACCACACATAATTGGTTCTTGCTCTTTAATTCTTACATCTTTATATGGGTCTGTTATTTTGTAACTTTTCATTTGTCTTGTGGTTTATGTTCCTTACAAAGATAATAAAAATTCCCTTACCAACCTAATGATAAGGGAAATATTTTTTAATGTCCACCAGTAAATGTTATTTCAATTCCACCATTCTTTTCTTCGGCTACAAAAGTAACACCACTCTTGATAAATCCTAATAACATGTCGTTGAAAGTTTCTGTTGATACGAATAAAGTTTGCATAATAAGTTGTTTTAGTTATTGTTCTCTACAAAGATACAACTAATTATTGGTTCTACCTAATAAAATGCAATAAAAAAAGGTGGGACCTTAAACCCACCTCTTCTCTGAACAAAAACAAACCTAATCTAAATCTTAATTTCTTTATTTTCCAATTCGTCTAACTTGACGATTGAATATACGTATAATGCAGTACCAATACCAACAAATAACCACATTAAATAAGATAGTACATCTACCTTTAATATCATTTCACTTTCAAAGATGATGAAATAAAAACCTACAAAGGTTAAAATCATTCCTACTATCATAGTTGTAAAATACTTATCTTTCATAATATTAAGTTTTAATTGTTTGACACTTCAAAGATACAACCTTTTTTTAGTTCTACCAAATAATTTATAATAAACTTTCTATTGGTTTAATCTCAATATGCATTCTATCTTCATCACCTCTAATCATAATTGTATTAGACGTTACCAATGATACATCACAATTCCATTCCTCATTTAAACGAAATCTACTTAAATTATTATTAACCCAAATTGCAATCTTACTATTTTCAATCTCTTCATTAAAAAAGAAATGAGCCTTACTTCCGTTAATTATTAATTGTTTCATTTGTCTTGTGGTTTATGTTCCTTACAAAGATACAAAATAAAAACCTTACCACCAAACAATAGTAAGGTTTTTTTTAATTAATCTACTAATTTTATTTCGTAAGGTATATTTAAATCAGAAACTTCATAATCGTGTAATTCAGTCTGCATATCAAATTCAACTGTATAATACATTTTAATTGCATTTAAGTTACACCCATCGAAAATTTCATTTACTGTAATGCTACCAACACCTGTTTTAAATAGTTGTTCTATTATAGACTTAGCCACACTATTTGCATTTTCCTCAATCTCTTGGTCTTGTCCGTGGTTAAAATACCACTCTAAAAATCTTTCTTTTGTAATTGTTAACTTTAACATAATCTTGTTGTTTTATTTGTTCTCTACAAAGATAATAAAAAATCCCTTACCAACCAAATGATAAGGGAATTATTTTTAATAAACTGATTCAATCTGAATGCCATCCTCAGTATATAAGTCTTGTGACTCCCAATTAACTGAATAAGATAACTCTCCAGGCTCATATGAGTCGATTAGAGCGACCATCTCATCGTCGTCATCACTTACTTCAAATACTTGTGTTCCATCGCATAAGAACTCACCATTTCGATACGGGTGGTTTATTGCAATCTTAAGGTCTTCTAAAGAATTGATAGTTGTATTCATATTTGCGTACATAATAAAAGAGTTTTAAAGTTCGACACTTCAAAGATACAACCTTTTTTTAGTTATCACAAGTTTTATTTAAAATATCTTTAATATTTAATGGTAATACATCCTTTAATTCTGGCTTAACAAACTCAACTAATGCATCTTTAGGATGATAACTTAATATATCATTAACTTGGTTATCTATTGTGGGTGAACTATCATTTAATAGATATCTCTTACCCTCTACCTTAAGAATAGTTAACATCTACTTCATGTCTATGGATTAATAAAACTTCTTTTGAAGAATCACAAATAACTGCTTGAAAATTCTCACACTTTATGTGTTCACATATAATATATGTACCAGTCACATTTCCACTAGAAACCAATTCATCTTCTTCATTACAATGAGTAAAAATTTCTGCATTTTCTAATTCAATAGTTTTCATAATAACTTTTTTATGTAAAGATACAATATTAAATTGACTCTGCCAAATCATTCTCTAAAAATGTTATAATAATATCATGGTCTCTATCTTCTCCTAATATTAAATCAATATCAATTTTCTCTACATCTCCATAAGTTTCCCACTTCTCCATTCTTTCATAACTCTCTTCCTCTTCATCAGTAGAAATATTTGCCATAAAACCTAAATCACATAACCATCTTTGAGATAATTCAAATACCATTATTTGATATAATGTATTTTTTACATCATCATTATCTGAATCGTAAAAATGCTCATAGCAATCTTCTGCACTATCAACTTCAATAGCCTCAACAAACAGCCTACCATCGTTTGTAAGAGCGTAAGACACATGGTCTTGGTGTTTGGTTACCGCATGATATAAAGCATTGTTAGGGTCGCTATAAATACCTAAGTTGGTTCTTGATGAATGTTCTCCCCATGGGTTAGTTGAATATAATTGATATACAAAGTTTTCCATTGTCTTGTGGTTTTAATTATTATACTTCAAAGATACAAAAAATTCCCTTACCAACCAAATGATAAGGGATTTTTTTTTACAACCATATCATATCGTATTCCCTATCACCAAAACCATTGTTATCTAACCAATTTTGAATTTGAACATTAGTATAATCATCATTTCTAGCTTCAATATCAAACCATATCTTTGGTATATCGTTTACTATCTCATAAACTTGTATGGTTTTCCATCCAGTACATTCTTCAATTGTATCAATGGTTTGTGTTTGTTTTTCTACTGTGTAATAAAGTTTAGTACTCATTGTCTTGTGGTTTTAAAATAATGTTAATTGATTAATTGGTTTCTTTTTTGGTTCATCCTTTGGTAATAATTTAACTAATGACCTTTTAATGTTCATTGTTTTTTTAGTGCTTGGTATATAAACATTCATAGTATGTGTATAAGTTTCCATTACTATACCTAACTTACCATTTATAATACTCTTCCTATGATTTCCCATACTTCAAAGATACAACTAATTATTGAATCTACCAAATTTATTCTTCATCATCGTCTCTATTTTCGGTACAATTATCACATAATTTAACATCAGTTTCATATCTCCAAGGTATTATCTGCTCTTTAGGGAAGAATTCTAAACAATCGTGACATTCTATGTTACCTATTGGTGGAACATTCATATCTGCCACCTCACAAGCTAAATTATATTCATTAGGGTTAGCTAATTGAACTGCACCTATAAATTCAGAATCCCATTTATAACTATGCTTAATTAACTTAAATGCCTCTTTAATATCACTAAGTTTACTATCTGTCACAAATGCATATGGTGGAACTGTATTCACATATGTCATTAAGGTAAGGTCTATCAATTTTAATGCTTCATCTTTAGTCATAATATTTTGTTTTAATTTTTGTTCTCTTCAAAGATACAACTAATTATTGGTTCTACCAAATAAAAACAAAAAAAAGAGTTAGGTCTGCAAACCTAACTCAATCACACATTTAGACAAAACAAAAACTTATCTCTTAAATATTGCTCTCGGCTCTAATGAACCAAATGCCATCTCATCTAATTTATCCATTGATATTTGCTCAACGTCATCAGACTTATTTTCTATCTCTTTAGTTACCCTTTCACAAGTATTCATTATCTGAACATCTTGCTCATCTTGTGTTAAATCATCATCTACATTGACATAAACATAAAATGATGCTTGAACTACTACTCTCTTTACTTTTGACATAATCTTGTGGTTTTAATTATTGTTCTCTACAAAGATACAACTAATTTTCGGTTCTCACAAGTTTTTAGTTAAGTAATTGAAATTTTAATTTAATCGTCTTTGGGAATAATAGATTAAGAAATGTACTATAACCACTCATCATAGGATATAAGTTACCCTTATAATATGCGTCAACATGATATAATTTATTATAAATTACAACATCCCCACACCTGTTACGCCATGTAACACATGAATAGTCAATACCATGACTCTCTAAGACACTCTTTAGAAATGTTGTACCAATACAAAATTCATTATCTAATAATCTTTCAGAACTAATATTAATAATCTTATTAGTCAATTTACCTTTCAAGTCTTGTATTTCCATAAGCCTCATTGTTTATTCAAAGATACAACTTTTTTTTAAAACCCACAAATTAATTGCTTACTTTTTTTAAGAACTCTATTAATTTGTCTTCTATTATCAAACATACCCATAAATCTACCCTCTACTTTTGTTTCAATAAATAACACCTTAGTAAAGTAACTATCAACAAAGAATCTACTATTACATTGTTCAAGTACATTTCTACACGTTTCTTTTGAGGTTAACAAACCACATAACCAATGACCATCACTATTTTGTTCAAGTAATACGTAAGGGTGTTTAAATACACTCGACATAAAGACATCACCAACCTTAAATTTAGTAGGCTTATTAGTGTTATTACTCTTTAAGGCATTCACCCAACCCATTAACTTTTTCTTACTTACTTTCTCATCTTCTTTTAATTTGTTAACTACATTAAATAAATCTACCTTTTGCATGATATTGTTCTTTATGTTCCTTACAAAGATACAAAAAAAAATCCTTACTACCAAATGTAATAAGGATTATTTTATTATTAATCTACTCTATTTTCACCCTCACACCATCTTCTAAATGCTATATGAACATCTGTATCAGACCAACCATTTTGGTCAGCTGAATGTTCAACATCTTCAATACAATACTTTACAATATCATCAATATTACTAGGTAAATCTAAACCTAACTTTGTAAAAATTTCACATACTTCTTGTCTAACTTCCTTTTTAAATTTTTCACTTTCCTTACAATTGTGTAAAAAAGTCAAAATACAATCGTATTCACTACCTTCCCAATGAACACTACTTTCCTTAAATTTAGAATATAATAGTCCAGCTTCAGAATACATCTCATCATAAAACATATTATTATCTATAATACCACAATCAATTGCTAATTTACACATTAAAAAAATTTGATAAGCATTAGTGTCACCAATTGATTGTGGTAAGCTAATAACTTGTTCACCGATTAAAGAGTCTAAATTTTTAAATTCTTGTTCTGTTCCTGAATATGCTTTTATCATTTTATTTTGTTTTTATTGTTCTATACAAAGATACAACTAAAAAATGGATATCCAATAAGAATATCCATTTATTTTTTAATAATTTTGTATCTGTTCGATAATGTATTTAGGGTTATAACGACCACCACTACACTTACCACATGACCCTAACCTTTTTCTCTTCTTATGTGATGGTGTAGTCCAACCACAACTATTACACTTGAGTGTGTATTTACTCTTAATATCAGCCTTATAATCTACCTTACTACATCTATTACCATTACAACCTATTGATAAGGCTATATTTCTCCATGTTGTATCATGCTTACTTGTATTTCTTCTTTCAAAATCAATAGCATGAGCAATTTCATGTAACATTGTGTTAATCCAAGTATCAAAAGAATTATCAGTATTTTCAATCAACCACTTTGATAACTCTATGGTCTTAACAATTCCATTAGCACTCCTTTTTCTCTTACACTTACCTAATGCTCTCTTTACACTATTGAATTTAAATTCCCACCCTAATTCAACTAAGTTAAAATCTCTACCATCATAAGTGAATGTAGTATTCATATACTTAGTAGCCATTTCTTTAATCTCAGTTAATGTAAATGTTTTAGTTGTTGTACACATAATAAATGGTTTTAGTTATTGTTCCCTACAAAGATACAACTAATAAATGGATATCCAATAAGAATATCCATTTATTTTTAATTTATTTTCTCCTTTGATTAAATATACTGACCTCAACTCCTACAAAACCACTGAATTTCCATCTATCAGTATCATAAACTAAATATAAATCGGGTCTTTCTGTTACTTGTAAATTTAAGACAACCTTTAAGGTATCATTAAACTTATACTTTGTAAAGGCATTTGCACCCCAACAAAAATCAGTTAAATCTCTATCTATAAAACCATACGATGCTGACGCACCCATTTCTAATTTAGGTATAAATAATTCATTAAATACATAACCAACATTAGCAGTCCATCTTCTATATGGTTCTTCTCTTAAATCGGCATATTCAAATTCGGGATAAACAATCATATAACCCCATTTTTGTTGATTACCTTGCATTAAGATTGATACTGTAAAATCTAACATAGGGGAGCTAGTATCATCATACCCACCAAATAACCCTAATTTAGCATCTTGCGTTAATTGAATTGAAACCTTTTCTTGTGAATATCCTAAACTTGTTAGGATTAATGTCATAATAAATAATACTTTTTTCATTTTATTTTGTTTTAATTGTTCTACACTTCAAAGATACGAAAAATAATCCTTACTACCTAATGTAATAAGGATTATTTTATTATTAATTAAGTACTTCTGAAATATCAACTTCAAAATAACATGAACTATCCCACTTACCAATAGCCTTATATGTAACTCTTATCCAAGTTTTATCATTTAAAGTCATTGCACTTATGGTAATTAAATCTTCATGTGAAAAGTAATGAATTTCATCTATTTCTTTACACTCATCATCATCTAATGTGCTATCGAATTGTTTTGTGTAAATTTCAACACCATACTTAAGTGTAACCGAATCAATAACACCCTTATTCTCTAATAAAAGTTCCTTAGCTTTTTTAATTCTAGTACAAAGTTCCTCACTTAATGTGAATTCGCAACCCTCACTAAAAATCCCCTCTGTTGAATACTTATAATCTTTTCTTAATAACATAATCTTGTGGTTTTAATTATTGTTCTCTACAAAGATACAACTAATTATTGGTTCTACCAAATAATAAACAAAAAAAAAGGTGCAACTTTGAGATGTGCACCCTTTTTTAAACTTAACCACAAGCTATAACCCTAATTTCTGTAACCTTTCTTGTAACAATGGTTTTTCTTCATCACCTATACTATCCCAATAGCACATCAATTCATCATAACCATTTTTATATTTTTCAAGTTCGGCCTTTAATCTCTCAATTTCAGTCCAATTTTCTTCATAACCAACCTCAATGTCTTCATCACTTTTAAGACCCTCAATATATCTTACATAAATCCCTTTACCTCCAACATAGTCAATCAATTCTTGTATTTGTTTTACATCACTTTCAGCTTCCCAATCAATACCAAATAATTCAGTTGCTTCAGTTCCTAATTTATTACTATCTACAAAATCGTAAGTAGACATATATCTACCAAATGAAATACTTTTACTCATAATACTAATAGTTTTAATTATTGTTCTCTACAAAGATAATAAAAATAAACCTTACCACCAAATATAATAAGGTTTATTTTAAATTAATTATTAATTGAACTCTATAACCTTAGTAGAACCATTATCACGTACAAATAAAGACCTAACTTCTGGTTCTATAGTATATTCACACCCTATGTAGAAATCTACACTTAAATCGTCTGAAAATAAGTCTGTAACTAATAAGTCTTGTTTATAATCAGAACAAATCTCTTCATCAACTTTAAATGTAACCTCAACTGACATATTAAAGCTATCATAATCACTATTGAAACTATCTGTTACGAATTTTCTACCTCTACACTCTAACTCTAATAAACCCATATCAAAGTTCATATCAATAACATTAGTGAAATTAGGTAACTTTAATTCAACTGAAAGTATATTAGCATCAGTAACATTCATTACTTGACTTATTAAATCTTGCATAATTTTGTGGTTTTAATTATTACTTATACAAAGATACATAATTAAAACCACACCACCAAATAATAAACAAACTTTCTTATAATGGATATAACATTATAGTACCACCATCATACCATTCGAAAAACCAACCACGTTTTTTTACAAAGTTATTTAATTGATTGATAACACCATTACTATATGCTTTCCTGTCAACATAATATTTGAATATTAAATTACCTCTAGTATCAGTAGTCCCATCCTCAGCAGACATCCAAAGGCCATTCTCACACTCTTGTGAAAACTCTTCACTGGCCCTAATATGTTGTTTTGGATATTTACCCTTAATTGCTTCAAGCATCTGCTCTCTAGTATAAATCTTTGACATCTTAATTGTGGTTTATGTTCCTTACAAAGATACAACAAATAAACCTTACTACCAAATGGTAATGGATATATTTTTAATATAATAATTTGATTTTTTTTAAATCAATAATTATCGTTTCAACGGTTTTACGTCTTTCTTCAGCTAAAGCAGCCCCAATAAAATCACCTTGCTTTTGACATTCATTACTAGTAACCCCAGTCACTAAATCTGATTTTTCTAATAAATCAATATAAACTTCTAAATTATTCATAACCTTGTGGTTTTAATTATTAATATACAGCGTATTCGATAAAAACCTTTCTACAATAATAATCATTAATATTTTTTCGATTCTATTAATCCTATCACCAATCGTGTAAGTATCTTTACCACCACTAACATATTCTTTTATTATAGTGTTTTTAATATCTTGGTAATGTTCTACCTCAAAAAATTGTTTTATTTCATCAGAACTTAAATTGATTAAATCTTCTTTTTTTATTTTAGTCATATCAATTGTGTTTTATGTTCTATACAAAGATACAAAAAATTCCCTTACCAACCTAATGATAAGGGAATTATTTTTAATTAATTTTATCCTCAATAGTATCTAAATACGTTATTGTATTATTCACTATTATATATGGTCGCCTATCCATTTCATCATCATACCATATAGTAGCAGTACCTATTTCACGACTATAAAAGTTAACATTTAATTTATGGTTAACCATATCAACTTCATTATACCATAAACCTTTCTCTAATTTGCAAGATATATTATATAAACCATTCACAGAAATCATAGAATCGTTATAAACATAACAAGTTTCTCCATCAATAAACTTTACATAATTTCCACTTTCATCATTACATACTGAATATTCAGTTGATAACATTTCACCAGTATTTTCATCACCATAAGCTTCATCATCAGCTAATAATAACTTACCACTAACACTACATTTACATATAGATTCATAATCATGTAAATCATCATTACTTAAATCATCTACCTCTAAAGCTACGCAAATCTCCTTATATCTCTCAATGAATAACTTTAAATCATCAAAAGCCATTACACTAATACTAACACTTAAGTCTTTTTTTCTTATATCCCAGGAAAATGTACCAAACTCTCTCTCGAATTGGTTTTTCATATATTGGATACTTATTTTATTAATGTTTGGAAACGCATTAATAACATCTTCTACGAATACACATAGTATGTTATCTACATCGTAAAAGGTTCTCATCATTGGGTACTTAAAATTCTGTTCCATATCTATATTAATTATTGTTCAATACAAATATACAAAATAAAAACTAACCCACCAAATAAATGATGAGTTAATTTTATATTAGAACAAATTTACCACTTACATATTAGTTAACTCTTTATATGTAATACTAGTAATTAATTTATAAAACTCTGGTAACTTAAAGAATACAAGTACACCATTAACAATAATACTACAATGAGCATCAGACCCATATTGACCTACCCTATTTAACTTATTAAGCCTAGATACACCTTCATTAGCTAATTGAATAAAAAAGTTATTAGACTTAACCCTAGCCTTCATCCCGTCAGCTTGTACCTCAATAGTATAATCCCCACCAAAAGCATCGCCTTCATTCATCCTTCTATGCTTATATGCTTTAATGTTTTCAAATGTTATTGTATTTCCCATGTCTCATTGTTTTTATTGTTCCTTACAAAGATACAAAAAATAATCCTTACTACCAAATTATAGCAAGGTTTTTTTATCATTATTAGTGAGTTTTACACCTCTGTATCTTTCTATGATTCTCATGGCTTGTTCAAAGTCCCCATTTAAAACCTCTTGACACATATGGTCAATGGCTATCGCATCACAATATACAGTTTCATATGATAATGTTTCATCATTATATGCTTTATATGTTGGTGTTTCTGCATCGGAATGAGAACCATTATACACATCTTCTACATCAAACCAATCAACTTCCTTATCAAATGGTATATTCTTAACTCCCCTAGCAACTAACTCTAACCAATCTTGTATCTCTTGTCTTACACTTTTCATAATCTTGTGGTTTTAATTATTGTTCCTTACAAAGATACAATAAATAATCCTTACTACCTAATATAATAAGGATTATTTTATAATTTATTTAAAACATTTCATATCTCTCTAAGATAACTCTCCCTTTGTATTTCCCCTCTTCTCCGACGTAATCTACAAACTTAAGTAGTGTATCATCATTTCTAACGTAAGCATCTTGAGATACCACATCTTTGGCTCTGTTAATCTCTAAGATTTGATTAAGTTCAAACTCAGCTGACTTCTTACTTGAAAAGTGTCTTGGTGTAAACGCATACTGATTTGTGAAACCATTTAAACTACCACTCTTAACTACATAAACATATCTCATAACTATAAGGTTTTAAAATTAGACTTACACAAAGATAAACAAAATAAACCTTACTACCAAATATAATAAGGTTTATTTATAAATTTATTTTATGCGTCTTTATAAAGTCTCCAAGTTAATGATTCAATATCTAAGGTATCACAAGCAATTTCAATATTACTCATATGAGTCTTAATTTTACGTTCCCATGTATCTTGGTGCTTATTTGCCATTAACAATAAGACCTCATTAACTTCATCCATTATTAATTTAAATCTTCTATTAAAAGAATCCCCATTAAAATCAACATAAGATACAAAAGGCATACCAACTTTGTTACATAATTGTTTTAACATTTGTTCTGACATACCAACTTCATCTAATATATGTTCCATATATTCTCCATCAACCTCAATATCTTTTAATATATTAATGACTTTTCTAACCTTTGTCCCATAGTCTGAACTAATTATTTCATGTAAGCCAACTGAATGTACATTTAAATCCTTATCTACTACCTTAACATACTTAGTTGGTGTATCATTGTTAGGTGTAGTTTCCTCAAAAAACTCTACAATAATAACCTCATCATTAGAAGTTAAATTTAAATCTGCCAATGCATCTCCCTTTAATTTTACTCTATCGTATTTTTTCATCTTACCTGTGGTTTATGTTCCCTACAAAGATACAACAAATAATCCTTACTACCAAATATAATAAGGATTATTTTTAATTTATTATACTTGTGCTAACATTCTATTATAAAACTTTTCTTTAGACGTGTATAAAAAACAATTTCTAATCTTTTCTCCACGATACGTTGAATGAATTGTACTATGTTCATCAACTTTTATTACCTCAAGTCTTTTTTGTTGAACCATATAATTTCTAAAGATATAACGTTCTCCATATTTAATTTCTTTTTTAGGTTGAGTTCTACTAATGAAATCTTCACGATTTTTGTAAATTGTATATCCCAACATTGAACCACTATTACCAATCACATAAGAATAAGATGTCCAACCAACACCTATTGTAAATTTTATTTTATCAATTTTACCTCGTTTTAATATAAAATTCTTATATGGGTTATCATTATGATATAAAACATCTTTTCCAATGTTATACTTATTATCTAAAATCTTGGTAATATCGTTACTAACAAACTTTTTCTTAATATCTTCTAAGTTATTACTACGCGAATAATCGTTTATCCCAAACCTAAGTCTTTCAATTGTTCCATCAGCTAACAGAGTACCCTCAATAGAAGTTATCGAACCTTGAGTTCTGTTATACTTTAACATTATTCTATCTCCTATATTGAATGGTAATGTAATTTTCATAATCTTGTGGTTTTAATTATTGTTCCTTACAAAGATACAACTAATTATTGGTTCTACCAAATATTTTAATAGAAAAAGGGTACCACTTTGAGATGGGTACCCTTTTCAGCTCAAGCTATATTAATCTATTCTCTCCCTCAATCCAACGTCTGAATGCTATAATAACATCTCCATCAGACCAATTATCTTTATCAGCACATTCTAAAATGTCCTCAAAACAATATTGTACAATATCTGCTATATTGTTTGGTATATCCATACCAAGATAAGTTATTTTTTGTATGAGTATTTTTTTAACCTCATCTTTTTTATTAAAATTTTCAAATTCCTCCCACTCTTCATCTTGAACATCAATATAGAACACCTTATAAGTGTCAAAACCATGTAACGAAACACTTTCTAATCCGTTAACAAAAGAATTAAATTCTTCTTTAGTTTGGAACGTGTGGGATTCTAATGAATCATATATGTTATCTCGATTATCTGAAGAACCATCTTGTAAGTCATCTAATAATTCAGAAACTTTATTTAACTTATAAACGTTATTTTTAACAATATACTTTGTCCAAGAGATTTTACTCTTAAAAGATTCAATCGCTCCGTAATCATTTCCTTTAGTGTCAATAATAATATATATCATAATATCTTGTGGTTTAATAATTAATATTTCAAAGATAATAAAAATAATCCTTACTACCAAATATAATAAGGATTATTTTATATATTACCATTCTACAATAATATATTCTGTACCATGACTATTGAAACCAAAAGTTATTTTATAACCCTTTTCTCGCAATAAACGTATTGCCAAATCTTTTTCTTGAGGGCTACAAGTAACACCACTACAGTAGTGGGTAATTCTACCACTCTTACTTTTAATAATTTTATCACATACCCTATGATAAAATTCTCTTGATACTTCTATCTTACTCTTTGCGTGTTCTTTAGCTGATGGCATCTCCATAATATTATTGTTTTAATTGTTCTACACTTCAAAGATACAAAAAATAAACCTTACTACCTAACATAATAAGGTTTATTTTATAATACTGTTTTATTTAATCTCAATTAATTCATCAAATTTACTATAATACTCACTAACTAAATCTTCATTACATAAATTACTAAAACCACTTATACCACCATCACGAATAATAGTATCTATGTAACTATAATCCCCACCTAATATCATTTGCTCAATTGTATCAATCTCATCAGAAACTAATCTATCTATAACTTCTTGTCTTGTTAAATCTTCCATATCTAACACTTTTTTAATTATCCTACTCACTTACTATTAATCTTACTTCTCCATCCAATTCGTAACCACTCTGACCTTTACTTGATACTTCAATATTATTAACCCAAAGGTTTACTTCATCATCCCCAATTGGAACTCTAACATTTACACTCTTATCTTCAATTTTTTGAAGAGCATCTATTAAATCTTGTACACTCATAATATATTGTTTTAATTGTTCTACATTACAAAGATACAAAAAATAATCCTTACTACCTAACATAATAAGGATTATTTTATATATTTCCTACTCACCAGAACAACCTAAACATAAATCAGTATCATCATCATAACTAATAATCTCACCAGAACTAAAACCACCACCACAATTATTACACATATAACCATCATCCAAACTTTCACACTCTTCAATCAAATCACACCTATCAACTAATAAGGCTTGGTCTATATCTTCATATACTGAATTATCTACCAAATAATCTGCTAACTCAAACTTATTCCAACTACTAAAATCTTTCATATATAATACTTTTTTAATTATCTAACCAACCTAATAAATTAACTGCCTCACCATACTCCAATTCCGAAAGTGAACCACTTATAATTTCACCATTACAACCCTCAGTTATACCAATAGCAATATAATCACCACCCTTAATACTCATAACAGCATACTCGTCATAATGAAAATGCTTACACACCTTACTTACTCTTGGTACTTCATTCCTAACCTCAGAATCAAAATCGTCAAATTCATCTTGTGTTAAAATAACCTCATCATAACTATTTAAAGCTTGATAAACTGAATCCATTAAATTGTGTACTTCTTTTGTTAAACTCATAATATATCGTTTTAATTATTATACTTCAAAGATACAACATAAGAAAAGTTCCCACAACTACTTATAGTATGCAAAACAACTTTTTTAATTATCCAAATTATTTATGTTAAAATTTTTAACCACGCATTTTATTATAATCCATAATTATATACAAGAAAATCAAATATTTTCTCATCATCCCCAAATAGATTAGATTCAGGTAAATAATATTGCTTACCTCCATACTCGATACATTTATGGTCATCCATCATTAATTCAACATAATCACAGGATTCATTTTTTCTTACTTTTGTTCCTCTCTCTGTTAAAAATTCTTTAATTGTCTTCATAATAAATTATTTAATTGTTCTACATTACAAAGATAATTAAACTTATTTAATAATCGTGCAGACTATAAGTAACACCAGTAAAAATATATTTTAAAATAATTTATATTTTATTTGGTAGAACCAATATAATGTCGTACCTTTACACTGTAGGTACGAAAGTGATACGGGTCTGGAAATAACACTCCGAAAGAGTAGACTCCAACCTACACCTATTTTTTTTACATACAAAACAAAAAAAAGAGCTAGGTAAAAACCTAACTCAATTTTGAACACAAACAAAACAACTATTATATTTTAAAACTCAATATTAATTTTTCTACTCTCAATGTTTTCAACTAAAACACTTTGCAAATAATCAACATCTGTTGGATTACCAACAAAATCAACATATCCTACCAAACTTTTTCTTAATCTCTTCTAAGATAACATTCCTATCTCCCTCTTTTAAATCTCCCAATAAATCTAATATCATATCATTAGCATTTGAAACATTTAAATCCCTTAAACCACTATCATCACTATCAGCATATGACCAACCTTTAAGCCTATCCTCTAATTCCTTAGAACATTCAGCCATAAAATACAAATCAAAACAAGTAGTATCAGTCGCTTCATCCCAACCTATCTCTTCAAAACCATTAGTCTTAACCAATGTCCTAAGATATAATGAATTGTCAGAAAACATAATATTATCAACAATTTCAGTTATTAAACCATAAGCACCCACAGAACCATTTTGGTCTAACCAACCACCATACTTAAATCTAATTATACTATAACTTTCACTTGTTACGGCTGAAATGATAAAGTCCTTATCCTCTCTTGCTTTTACCCTTAACGTTGTTTTTAATTGTTCTAATCTCATCTTACTTGTGGTTTTAATTATTGTTCTTAGCAAAGATAATACAAATTATTGAATCTACCAAATTTATTTAAGTAATTCTGAAATATTATATATATCATCTACTTCCCATGATATATTATCATGCTCACATGTTATCGTCTTTAATTGATAATTTCTACCACCCCTAATAGCATCAGCAGTTAATAAAATAAACGCTTGTATACCACCATTACAATTAACAGTTAGTGTATGTTCATATCCACGAACATCCCTAAATAAACCTATGTATGTATTTGTTCTCATCTTACTTGTGGTTTTAATTATTGTTCCTTACAAAGATACAACATAATATTGGATTAAACTAATTTTTTCTCTAAAAATTCATTAATTTCATCAAAAAATTCTCCATCCCATTGTCTACCCTCATTCATTAATTGAAACTCATTCGTAAGTTCCTCAGCTAATTCATATAAACCACCAGTACCTTGACTCTCATACCTATCCAATACCAAAGGCGACTCACACTTATCTTGTCTCCAATAATATGTTATCTGAGACACAACCTCAAAATAAGTCTCAACCCAACCATTAAAACATATTTCAGTCGGTAAAGAATTATCACTGTTCTTTAATGCAAATTCTAAATTCTTAATTTGCTCATTACTACCTTGGAATAATATTTTCATCTTACTTGTGGTTTTAATTATTATTATACTTCAAAGATACAAAAAATAATCCTTACTACCTAATATAATAAGGATTATTTTATAAAATTGTCTACATTAAAAGTAAACTTCGTAACCCTCTACTTTCATTTGAATAATACATCGCTTGACATAGTTTATAGCCTCTTCTGTAACTATATAACCTCTAACACCTTCCTCAAGTTGGTAAGTAATTACGAAATCCTCATCAACTCCCTTACCTACTTTATTACCCTCAACTTTAGAATAAAATTCTAATCTACCTTTAATATTTTCTATTGCTCTTGGTGCGAAATAATCTATTGGATAAGACATAATTTGTGGTTTTTATTGTTCCTTACAAAGATACAACAAATAATCCTTACTACCAAATAATATACAATAAAAAAATAAATTAAAAATAATCCATTTATTCCATTGTAGAACCAATAATTATTCGTATCTTTACACTGTAGGTGCTTAATAGCGATACGGGTCTGGAACTAACACTCCGAAAGAGTAGACTCCAACCTACAACAAATCCAGATTAAAATCTCAAACCAAAGCACCAACACAAAGATACAAAAAAGTTTTTAATAAAAAAAATAAATAAGACCCTAATTTTAATTAAAGCCTTATTTATTTTATCTAATCCCTACCCTAATACAAATTGCTTTGCCTTAGCATAAACACCTAACTCTTCCCTAACTTTTGAATCTTTCCTAAAATACTCGTCATAATATCTAACCTTATTAAAATAATTAATATCATACACACCTAATTCACTCATCTTCTCACATACTTCATAACTTAAGAAAAATTGTATGGACTCAACCCTCTGTAATGGACTTGAACTTAACATACTACCATAAATGTCATCACTGAATAATGTACAACCATTATCATCAACTAATAACCTACCTACACTATAATCTAAACCATAATTCATCTTAGGGTCTCTATCTACCTTAAAATACCTTACATCAACATAACCTAAACCATTCTTAATAATCCTACTACTACCATCCATAGTACCAAAATGCTCGTATACACCCGATAATAACTCCTTAGCTAATTCAACACTAATCTCATTCGCTACTAATTCCTTTACTAATTTCATAATATATGTGGTTTTTGTTCTCTACAAAGATACAACTAATTATTGGATAAACAATAACTTTTATACAAAAAAAAAATAATTTAATTTTTCTCACATATTATTTGGTATATCCAATATAATGTTGTACCTTTACATTGTAGATGCTTAACAGCGATACGGGTCTGGTACTGAAATAACACCGAAAGAGTAGACTCCAACCTACAACAAATTCAAATAACATCCCCAGCTATTTAGACTAAATTAAAATAAGAAATTTATTTGGTCAATTCATTTATTTGTTGTATCTTTGTTATGAAGACAGATACAAATCGTATCTAGTCCAAGTACTAATACAATAAATTCAAATCTATGAAATAAAAAAAGAAAATTTAACACTATAAGTTTGGTATATCAATTTATTTGTTGTACCTTAGCAAAACATTATCTCGTCCAATAGAAACGAGACAATAACTTGCACTCTATACTCAACGTATCTAGAGCAATAACTTATACCCAACAACGAAATCCCCCAGGAGAAATCTCAAGGATAATCGAATACATAACTATACAATAAATTTATATGATAACTCATATACACAAATGTGTATATATAACACTATAAATTTAACCTATAATTTAAAACAAAATTATAACAAGTATTACTACTGTATTCCAAATTAATATCAATACAGTATACAACACCAATAAACACAAGGAAATATGACAAAATAAAAAACAGGAAAATATAACAAGTTACTATTATACATAATATGAAATCATATATACAAGATTTTATATACATGTACACAAATGTGTATATATATCAAACATTATAATAGTGCAAGAAGGTACAATAAAATTTATATGAATTTATATAGCAAAATTACCCTATACTAAATTTAAAGGACATTTGCAAATAATTTCTCAGAATTTTATACAATTTTTGTTCACAAGTCAGATTAAACTTGCATATGTGGTAGATAAACTTGCATATAGGTTGCATAGGTTACTCATACACTACTCATACATTACTCATACACTAGTTCTATGGGGATATATAATATGATTTCCTAGGGGGATTTTCTAGTATTTTATTAAATTATAACTCATCCAGGATGAGTTCACGTCATAATCGTACATTTTACCACATTTACCCACATTTTACCCTATTTCTTTAAAAAGCTATAACGTGCTATCTAAGGGCTTATTTAGGTACCAAATGATATCTATTAGGTACAAGTTAATAAAGTTTCTTATATGGCTTTATTTTGATATACATGTACACAAATGTGTATATAGATTACTTATATTATTTTATCTTTATTAGTATCCATATTTTATCTTTATGCTTAATGTTTGTTGTATTGATTCTTCGGTATTAATTTGTTCCATTACATTTATTGCTATATCTGTATCTAGTTCACATATGATATTACTTATATTGCTTAGTGTATCCTTATGGTTTGTTGTTAGGGATAATAGTTCTATTGTATCTTGTTTAATTGCGTTAGCTTTTTGTTGTCTTTCCTTATCTAGTTTCATGTTATTATTATTATTATTGGTGGGTTTTT
>Ga0209092_10000190_pt1 | contig 58276 bp, 52 predicted proteins | sample FraStrMetagenome_FD_187446 | JGI IMG/M metagenome (GOLD analysis project Ga0209092, IMG submission 187446) | Marine eukaryotic phytoplankton communities from Arctic Ocean - Fram Strait ARC3M Metagenome (SPAdes) (version 2) | ecosystem: Environmental > Aquatic > Marine > Oceanic | place: Fram...
TGCAGGTCGCGCTTATCCATTTTTTCGATGAAGAGTTCGCCGTTGAGGTGGTCGGTCTCATGCAGGATGCAGCGGCCGAGTAGGCCTGTGGCTTCGAGCACGTGGGTGTTGCCTTCAGTGTCTTGATACTCGCAACGCACACCTATCGGGCGGGTGACTTTACCGCGTACATCAGGGAAGGAGAGACAGCCTTCTTCGTAAACATCTTCACTTGGGTCGATGATCGTGACTTTCGGATTTGCCAATGCCATCGGCATAATCAGATCAAGTGGCGGCTGCTTGCCGTCGAGGCTATAATCGAACTCGGGCTTTTCGCCTTCGGGCGGGCGCACGTCCATCACGCAGAATTGCAGTGCGAGGCCAACTTGTTGGGCGGCCAGGCCGATGCCGTCTTCGTCATACATGGTGTCGACCATGTCGTCGGCGAGTTGTGCGAGTGCGGCATCAAATTCTGTGATGGGGTCGCCGATTTTGCGTAGGATGGGTTCGCCGTATTGTGTGACTCTTAAAAGCATGTAGGGAAACTGAAACTGAGACGAGTACTTGTAAAGCTTTAGGGCGAAGGGATTTTCGGCGTGGACTTCGTCGGGTTCGTGGTTTCTCGTGTTTACTTAGATGGATTTTGTTAAAGTGATCGACAGTGTGTGTCGCGCCTTGGATAAGGCGTCGGTTAGATATGCTTTGATTGGTGGTTTTGCGATGGCTCTGCGAGGCGTGCAGCGTGCGACGATCGATTTGGATTTTATCTTAATGTTAGATGATTTGGATCGGAGTGATGAGATCTTCTGCGATTTGGGCTATACTAGGGCGTTTCGTAATGAGAACGTATCCCATTACTCCTCAGATAATTTGAGTTTGGGGCGGATTGATATATTGCACGCATTTCGGGGGCCTACACTTGGCATGCTGGATCGGGCGGATCGGCTTTCGGTCGCAGAGGGCGTGACTTTGCCAGTGGTGCAGGTTGAGGATATTATCGGGCTCAAAGTGCAAGCGACGGTGAATAATCCTAGGCGGATGACAAAAGATTGGTCAGATATACGGATGTTGGTCGAAGTCTCAGCTGAGCAGCAATTAGCTCTGGATTGGGAGTTGTTGACTGACTATCTGGCGCTCTTTGGTTTGACGGATCGTGTTGAGGAGATGAAGGTATGGTATGGCGAAATTAACGGAGAGTGAGCGTGCGGAGTGGTTGCGCGTGGGGAGTGTCCCATTGGAAGAGCCGCCGTTGAGCTATAACGAGCGCATTGTTGCTCCGACGGCTGAAGCCCGTGAACGCTATGCTCGTTTTGCGACCGAGGCTGCGAAACTGTATAGGGGAACGAAGCCTGTTTGCTTTGAAGGAACTCATTGGAAGTTGTAGCGGAGTGGCTACTTCTCTTCGCTGGTACTTTTAGTCACAGAGATGTGGACCTCAGAGCGTTTGAAGATACCTGGCATGAACGGGCTATTCCAATAAATCGCACGGGCGGGACCAGTGGCGATCCATTGATCCTGCTCGGATAGGTACGTGAGCAGCCGTGCTTGGGCGTTGTTGAAGTTTTTGGCGCTGTAGCCGCCGCGCACGCCAAGGCTGAGGACAGTGCGTTCCGGCAGTTCAATGATGGTGACTTGGTCAGTATCTTTGAGCTCTAGGTCGGCGTAGTCCGAGCCGACATAGAAATACATGGTGCCAGGTGCGATTGCCGCTTCGACGGGTGTGGTCATCGCGATGTCGTTGGCTTGAATATAACGAAACAACGGGCGAAAGAGCCCGTTGTTGGACTCGAAGTAGCTGTTGTCGGATTGAGAGGCGAGCAGTCGCGCCGCGGGGATCGTTTTAATCTCGATCGTGCCGACATCGGTTCGGGCGAAAGCGCTTTCGTAAGCAGACATAGGTTGGAAAAGAAGCAGAGCTAGAATAGTGAGTTGAACGAATTTCATGGGATGGGGAGACAGAATAGTCGTATGCGGCGCTGTTGTGCAAAGCGCGTGATTAAGTAGTACTGAAAAATCAGATTTCAGCGAAAAACCTTACAAGTCGTATTAATTCCGCCGTTGCCAGTTTTGCGGATCCTGTCTGGAGTGAGCGTATGGAATTAATCGTTGCGTTAGTCGTTGGGCTTTTTGTGGGGGCGGGCTTGGTCTTTGCTTTGTTACGGAGTGGCCATATTCGCTCGGATGCTGCGTTGGCCAGCGCGCAGGCGGAGTTACAGGCAGTTCGCAGTGATGGCGCGGCTGCTAAGGAAGCGCTGGCAAGGGTTGAAGCCCAGCGGGAGGCAGAGCTAAAGGCGGCGGCGGAGAAGCTTGCGCTACTTGAGGAGGCGAAGACCAAATTGCAGGATAGCTTTAAAGCGCTCTCAGCGGAGGCGTTGTCGAAAAACAATGAGTCCTTTCTGAATCTCGCCAAGACCACGCTGGAGAAATATCAAGAAGGTGCGAAGGGTGACCTCGAGAAACGTCAGCAAGCGATTAACAAGACGGTCGAGCCAGTAGGTGAGGCCTTGAAGGTCTTCAATGAGCGGGTTGCCAAGATTGAGGAGCGCCGCACGCAGACAGATGCCAGCCTGAAGCAGCAGCTGCAGCAACTGGCCGAGTCGCAGGTGCAGCTGAGCCGCACCACTGGTAGTCTGGTGCAGGCGCTGCGTGCGCCGCAAGTCCGTGGGCAATGGGGCGAAATGCAGCTGCGCCGCACCGTTGAGATGGCTGGCATGATCAATTATTGTGACTTCGAAGAGCAGGCATCGGTCGAGACTGCCGATGGCGAGCGTCTGCGGCCTGACATGCTGATTCGCCTGCCGAACGAGCGCGTGGTGGTGGTCGATTCCAAGGTGCCACTGGCTGCCTACCTCGATGCACTGGAATCCGAAGATCCAGACGTGCAGAAGGAGCGCATGCAGGCGCACGCACGGCATGTTCGGGATCATATCAAGGGGCTGTCGGCCAAGACCTACTGGGACAAATTCGACAATGCCCCAGAGTTCGTGGTGTTATTCATTCCCAACGAAACAATTTTCAGCGCTGCTTTGGAGCAAGATCCACAGCTGATCGAGTTGGGCGTGCTCAATAAAGTCATCCTTGCCACGCCAACCACCCTCATCGCTCTGCTCAAAGCGATCGCTTACGGCTGGCAGCAAGAAGCCATCGCCCGTGAAGCCAAAGAAATCGCGGCGCTGGGCAAAGAACTTTACGACCGCATCGGTGTAGTCGCGGGCCATTTCGCCAAAGTCGGTAAGAGCCTCGGTCAGTCGGTGGAGCATTACAATAAGGCCGTCAGCTCGGTCGAAACACGTCTGCTCTCAACTGCGAAAAAATTTCAAGCGCTCGACAGCGCGTCCGCCGCCGAGCTGCCCGAAGTGAAGGTGATCGAGAAGATCCCGGCGTTGCCTAAGGCGGAGGAGTAAGCTTTGGGGCAGTACCAATCTGGGATCGCCAATCTCCGGATTGGCAGCTTGCGGCAGGGCGTGGGTTGGTTTGCGGTTCTAGTGATTGGAGCTATTGTTTACAGGATGAAGGCAAAGCCGCGGGGGATGCAGGATATCGGAGCCAGACGGGAGTCTGGCGATCCCGCTGGAGTTCGTGGGTGGCATACTCGTGGTTATTTGCCGCATTTCGATAGCCCAGATCACATTCAACATGTCACAGTGCACCTTGCTGATAGCTTGCCGAAATCGGTGATTGAACGTGTGGATCAGATGATCGAGGCGATGCCTGATCGTGAACGGATAATCGAACGACGAAAGCGTTTACACGACTGGATCGATGCGGGACATGGCGCGTGCTACTTAGAAGACGCTGAGTGTGCAAAGGTGGTTCAGGATGCCTTTCTGCATTTTAACGAAGAGCGTTACCATCTGTATGCGTGGGTGGTGATGCCAAATCATTTTCATGTGTTGTTTCAGCCAATCAAGGGTTGGTCGATGGCGAAAATCGTGGCTTCGTGGAAGCGATTTACGGCGACTGAGATCAAGATAGTGCTACGAGCTAGGCAGGAGAGTGCCAGACAGGAGTCTGGCGATCCCGGGAGCGCCAATCTCCGTATTGGCATTTCAGAACCATTGTGGCCGCGGGAGTATTGGGATCGCTATATCCGTAATGAACAGCATCTCCAATCGACCATTGAATACATCCAACAAAATCCAGTGAAAGCAGGGCTTTGCGTGAATATTGCAGATTGGCAATGGAGCAGTGCGTCAGGAGAGTCAGAGCGATATTCGTAAGTCAAGTGAGATACTTGACTTACTCTGGACTGCTACTTGACTTACGCGGTGATCGACGACGAACCAGATCCGATCGAATTTGAGATCAGCGACGAGCTCGACCTGCATACTTTCCGCCCTGCGGAAGTGGGCGACCTGGTGCCGGACTACATTGAGCTGTGCCTCGAAAAAGGAATCACTCGGGTGCGTATTATCCACGGTAAGGGCATCGGCACGTTGCGCACGACGGTGCATAAGATCCTCGAGCGTGATCCGCGGGTTGCGCGATTTGAATTGGCGGGCGCGACTGAAGGCGGCTGGGGTGCGACGATTGCTTGGCTGCAGGGTTAAGTAGTGCGCCTGCTATTCTTCAACGCTAGCGAAGTCGCGCAGTGATTGGCCTTCGGCGATGACGTCTTCGATCACGGCTTTGCCGTTAAAAATACGGACCTCAACCCAGCAGTCTTCGTTGCGGGTGGCTTCGCGAGCGAGTCGTTCGGCGCGTGGTGCTTTGGCTTCATCCATGTAGAAGCGAGTGAAGGGGATGTCGATGTCTAGCCCTTGATGCACGCGTGTGCGTTTGCCATCGGCCAGCTGTTCCCAGTTTACTGCCTGGCCGCGAGATTTGGTTTTGAGGTAATTCGTGGTTTGAGTGGGGCGCTCAGATGACCAATCGGTAAACTTGGCAAAGCCTTGTTCGTCGACGTTGAGCAGGGCGTAGCCGGTTGCCTTGTAGTCGATGGCATCGGTAACGGCCTCAGACATCGGCACAAAGTCGTCTTCAATACGCAGCCAAACGTAGCGGCCCTGAAATGGATCGACTGGGTCGATGGGCTCGGTTTTGAAGCGGAAGAGTTCACCTTCGCGCAGCACGGTTTCGTGTTGCTGAATCATTCGTAGTGGCACGGCCACTTGCGCGACGATCAGTAGCCCGAAGAGTAGCATTCGCCAGTTCATGATTGAGCCCCTCCCAGTGGATGCTTTTTGCGAGTCATGATGAGATTCGTCGCTAGGAAGCAGCTACCCATGAGGATGAATGCGAGTCCGCGTGCGAGAAAGCCAAAGTCGCCATCGAAGAATCGCGTAATCAGCAGTAGGCCTAGAACGGCCATGCCGTAGTTGACCTGTCGGAGCTGAGTGCTGCGGCAGCCTTGTGCCAGATAAGCGAGGCCGAGTGCGAGCATGTAGGCGTTAAACAGCAGAGTGTTGATGAGTGCACCTCCGCTGCTTGCGGCGAAGAAAAAGCCCGCGCTCGCAAATAGGGGGAACGAGCAAAGGATGAGTTTGGGCAATGAATTACGCCGTAGCGTCTTGACGGCGGTGAGTGCCCATACGATTGCCAGTCCAAGTGTGAGGCCCGAGTCGCACCAAATCCCCCATTCCTGGTAGTTGCCGTAGTGGCGTGTGTTGCTCCAGCCGATGTCGTACCACACACCTTTCCGGGTAAAGATGTAGGCCAGCACCGTGATGCCCGCCAAGCCAACCGTTTGTAGTGGATTGCGCCAGCCTGATTCAGTTGGGAACAAGCGTAGGCCGAGGAGCCCCGACAGGCTCAAGAAGCATGCATAAGCGACGATCCACAGTCCCGGTACCGTGCGCTCCAGCACGATTCCTAGGGCAATCGACAGCATCAGCATCAATCCCCACAGCGAGAGCAGTCCCTCGTGGGCTTCGCGTCGGATGAGTCGAACGACATGAACAACCGCGGGAATCAGCAATAGCCAAAAGCCGAGCGCTTGACCGTATTCATCCTGTGCTGCGCCGCTCCAACTGCAGATCAGCGTGATATAAAACAAATACGCTCCTGTGGAGGGTAGCAGGAAGATGAGCGGTAGGATGAGCAGTGCCCAAATCAGCAGAAAGCCTGGGGTGTTGCTGGGTAGGTGATAAGTTTGTCCGATCAGCGCAATACAAGCGCCGACTGCCAAGCTATGGAAAATGCCCGCCGATTCACACAGCCCCGTGCCGCCACGGCGAATCGCTAATGCGCTAAGTGCCACGCCGATGGCGAGCGGACAGAATGATAACACGGCTCGCGCGGTTCGAGACAGATCGTCCCAGTTGTGGGCGAATAGTAGGATGATGCCGCCGCCGATGAGTAGCGCTCCGAGCACCGCGCAGACAATAGCTGCCCAGTGCACGCGTGATTCAACTTGGTTCGAATAATAGTCTTCGAGTGGTTGGCGGGATTCGGCCGAGAGGATGCCTTTATCTTCCAGGATGGGTAGCTCTTGCAGAAACCATTGTCGGTATTTTTCAGGAATTTTTCGCATAACAAAAGCAGCCTGTAGGACGGTCCTGTATTACGTGATTTTTGCAATGCTTAATTCTTGGTTCAGTCGTCCTAGCCTGTTCGCCTTCATGCATTTGCATCCTTGTGTATATACTACGGGAAACGCACTTGCCAGCGGGCGCTAGTTTCACCATTTTCTACTCTTTTTCGCATTTTCAGTGTCCTCTGTGAGCTGAAATCTGCGCATAATCTCATTCAGTAACCGCATACATTAGATCTCATGATCTCAGCCATTCTCAAAAAGTTCTCCGGACGTCACTACAAGAAGTTTCTTAAAAAGTGCCTGCCTATCACCGAACGTATCAACGCATTTGAAGTTGAATATCAATCGCTTACGGAGCAGCAACTGCGCGCTAAGACCGCCGAGTTTATGCAGCGCCATCAGGATGGTGAGTCGCTCGACGACTTGTTGCCGGAGGCGTTTGCGACGGTGAAGAACGCGGCCCGCCGTATGTGCGGTCAGGAGTTTGACGTGTGTGACCACATGTTGCCGTGGAACATGGTGCACTACGACGTGCAGTTTATCGGCGGGATCGCACTGCATGAGCGGCACATTGCTGAAATGGCGACGGGTGAGGGTAAGACCCTCGTTTCAACTTGCCCGCTCTACTTGAACGCGCTTTCCGGCAACAACTGCCAGTTGGTCACCGTCAATGACTACCTCGCGCGTCGTGACTCCGAGTGGATGGGCCACCTGTTCCGCATGCTCGGTCTCACCGTTGGCTGTATTCAAAATAGCCAAGCGCCACAGATTCGTCGTGAGCAGTATGAATGTAATATCACGTACGGCACCGCATCGGAGTTTGGCTTCGACTACCTGCGCGACAATGGTATGACCAGCCGCAAGGAAGACCAAGTGCAGCGCGACCACTTCTTCTGTATCATTGACGAGGTTGACTCGATCCTGGTCGATGAGGCGCGCACGCCGTTGATCATTTCCGGCCCGATGCAGGATGATAATCCGCTGCCATTCGGCGAAATTAAGCCGAGCATTAAGCAACTGGTCGCCAAGCAACAGGCGTATTGTAATAATTTGGTCGCTGAGGCGAAGTCCGCCCTGGAAGGCGAAGGCTCTGACGAAGATGCCAAGTATGCGGCAACCTCCAAGCTCTTCCAAGTGAAGCTTGGCATGCCGAAGAACAAGCAGTTCCACCGTCTCAATGAGGTGCCGGCGATCCGCCGCGCAGTAGATAAGTTCGACCTCGAGATGAACAGTGATTTCAACAAAAAGGAGCGTTACGCGCTGAAGGAAGGGCTGTTCTATGTGATCGACGAGAAGCAGCAGCAGGCCGATCTGACCGAGAAGGGCCGCACGCTGATGAGCCCAAATGATCCAGATGCGTTCATGCTGCCGGATTTACCGACTCAGTTTATTGAGATCGATAAGGACGAAAAGCTCGCGGATGAGGCGAAGCAGGAGGCCAAGCAGGTCGCCGAAACGGGTTTCCAACAAACCAGCGAGCGCATCCACTGCATCAGTCAGTTGCTCCGCGCATTCAGTCTGTATGAGCGCGATAAAGAATACGTGGTGCAAGAAGGTAAGGTCAATATCGTCGACCAAAATACTGGCCGGGTGATGCCTGGCCGCCGTTGGTCCGATGGTCTGCACCAAGCGATTGAGTCGAAAGAGAACTGCACGATCGAGAAGGAGACTAAGACGTATGCGACGGTGACGATTCAGAATTACTTCCGCATGTATGAAAAGTTGTCTGGTATGACTGGTACCGCGGAAACTGAAGCCTCTGAGTTTCACGAAATCTACGGCCTCAACGTGATGGTGATCCCGACCAACCAGCCTTGTATCCGCATCGATAAGAACGACGTTATCTTCAAAACGCGCCGCGAGAAATTTGCTGCGGTAATTAAAGAGGTCGAAGCAGCGCACCAGAAAGGGCAGCCGGTTTTGGTCGGCACCGCATCGGTTGAAGCCTCTGAAGTGCTGAGCCGCATGTTGAAGCGCTCAAATGTCGGACACAGCGTGTTGAATGCTAAGTTTCACGAGCAGGAAGCGGAGATCGTTGCAAATGCGGGACGTAAGGGCGGTGTGACGATCGCAACCAATATGGCGGGTCGCGGTACCGATATTAAACTTGCCGAAGGTGTACCAGAACTTGGCGGGCTTTATGTGGTGGGCACCGAGCGTCACGAATCGCGTCGTATCGACCGTCAGCTACGTGGCCGTTGTGCCCGTCAGGGAGATCCTGGGATGTCGAAATGTTTCGTCTCTTTAGAGGACGACTTGATGCGTCTGTTTGCCAATGCCGGTCCGATTTCACGTATCCTTGAGAAGTCGATGAGCGAAGGCGAAGAGCTGGAGCACCCAGCCCTGAACTGGTCGATCGAAAATGCACAGAAGAAGGTCGAGCAACAGAATTTCTCGATGCGTAAGCGCTTGCTGCAATTTGACGACGTGCTCAATATGCAGCGCGAAGTCGTTTACGGTATCCGTAATGAAGCGATTCAATCAGACACGCCGCGCGATATCATTTATGAAATGATCGAAGAGGAGCTCGAAGTACGCCTCGATGCACTCGCAGGTGATCGGGAGGGTGATGCAGTCGATCAATTCCTCGCATGGCTCAACGCTTACTTCCCGGTCGCATTGAAGGTCGAAGAACTTGCGGGGCAGGGGCCAGAGGCACAGCAGGCGCTTATTCTTGAGCGTATCCAACAAGCCTACAAGCAACGCGAAGAATTTGAGTCCACCGAAGCACTGGTCGGTCTGGAGCGTTATATCGTGATTCGTTCGCTGGATCGCCGTTGGCAGGACCACCTCACTGAGATGGAAGAGCTTCGCCGCAGTGTGAATTTACGTAGTTACGGTCAAAAAGATCCGCTCAGCGAATACAAGAGCGAGGCCTATGTGTTCTTCGAAGAGTTGATGACGAATGTCCGCACCGAGATTTGCAATGCGGTGTTCCGCACTGCAACCAATCAAGATGCTTTCCAAGGTATGCTCGCCCGCATGTCGCAAACTGCCCAAGTCGCAGGCCCTGGCACTGGGCAGCCGCAACTCGGGGCACTAGCTGGAGCCGCGGCGCAAGCACAAGCTGCACAAGCACCGGCACCGCGTAAGCCAGTGGAGTTACCGAAAGTCGCACCGATCCGCCGTGAGTTGCCTAAGCTTGGGCGTAATGACACAGTCACCATCCGCAAGGGTGCGGAGACCAAGGAGCTAAAGTTTAAGAAGGCGGAAACAATGATCCTCAACGATGGTTGGGAGCTAGTCCAGAAGTAGGTCGTATCGCATACGTTTTTCAAAAAGCACAGGTCGTTTGGCCTGTGCTTTTTTGTGTTTAGAGTGGCCGCTGCAGCCACTTTCGATGACTAAGGGCACTTACTTAAACAGCTCATCCCAAATCTTGTCTTCCATCGATCGGCTGGCTGCGGGCGAATTACTTTTCGCGGGCGAATTGCTCTTCGCGGGTGTTTGCGCCCACAGATAAGCTGCAAACGCTTGGTCCTCGGCGCAGAGCATTGCGACCGGCAGTTCGAGTTCTGCACCATCGGCTTGGCGGCGGATTTTCAATGAGTCTGCTGTGACTTCCAGAATCTGTGCAACCAGCTTGCGCTCATCCTTATCGAAGAATGTTTGCAGCGTCTCTTCTGCCCGAACTGCAAAAGAATTTTGAACCGGTTGGTCTGTGGCTGCTTGCGGAGCGACTGGCGGCTGGACGCTGCTGTCGGTGAGCTGCTGAATCGGTGCTTGCTCCGTAATGATTGCGGCGGTGAGGGGTGTAGGCGCTGGTGATTCTTTGCCTAGTTTGTAGCCCGCAACGAAGCACAGGGCACAGGTGGCGAGCAGCAGGGGGATGGAAAGGAGTCGGGGCATAATTTTGAGATTATTAAAAATCAATAATTGAAGATGTTAGCATGCTAATAACGATCAATTTGAAAACAATTTTCACGCGATGATTTTTATCAGTGTTGTCATCTTGGTCAGATTGGGGATTCTGCTGACTCAGATATTGAGAAATTTTAAGGCATTGACCGTATGATAAAGCTTGCAGAGGAAACCAATGAATCAAGCGCGGAGGAGTCTCCGAGCGTTGTGCGCTCGCGATGGTGGGGCCTGCTCGCGGGTGCTCTCACTGCGCTATCCTGGGTGCTGTCGATCCCGCCGTTTGAATTCGCGGAGGCCGCTTATATTGCGTTTGTCCCTCTGATTCTGTGGCTCTATACGCAGCCGAGTCGGCGGTTGACCGTAGTGGTGGCATTGGCCACGGGTTGGGTTGCATGGTTTGCGATTTTGGTCTGGCTGCGGCATGTGACGTGGTTTGGCACGGTGGCGCTGTCCGGCATCCTCGCGGCGATCTTCATGCTGTGGGTATTGTTAGCGCGCTGGTTATTGCCGCTAGTGGCGAATCGTTCGTTTCTGTGGCGAGTCGTGGCCTTTGCCGGAATGGCGGGCGCATGGGTGCTACTCGAATGGTCACGCACTTGGTTTCTGTGGGGCTTTCCGTGGGCACCGCTATCGCTGAGTCAATGGGAGCGGCCGGTGGTGCTGCAGATTGCGGCGTGGACCGGAGCTTATGGGGTGTCGTTCTTGCTGATCTATTTCAACTTTTGTATCGCGCAGACCTTGCGTAATCGTGTGGTCATTAAGGAGCGCAAGTTGTGGTCGGGTTGGTTCAGTCTGGATCTGTACGTGGCGATGGCGTTGCTGGGCTTGTGTATTTTTGTGTTTCTCAAAGCGTTACCGCAGCGTGATACGAGTGTGTCATTGTTTACGGCCGCGGTGGTGCAGCCCTATATTGCGCCAGAGCTTAAGTGGGACGAGTCGCAGGAACTGGTGAATTTGAACATTTTGGAGCGGCAGACACAGTTTGTCGCGAGCCTGGAGAGCGATGTGGTACTGTGGCCGGAGGCAGCGACGCCATGGCCAGTCAAAGGTTACCCGCAGATGCAGGCACGAATCGAAGCGCTGGCGGATGCGATTGGTAAGCCAATTTTGATGGGGAATCTCGCCGTGGATCGTGAGGCGGATCTGTGGTATAATGGCGCGTTTCTAGTCGAGCCAGAGGTAGGGCTGTCGGAGATCTTTTATGTGAAGCGCGAGCTAGTGCCGTTTGGCGAGTTTGTGCCGAAGCCGTTTGGCTTTATCTCAAAGGTGGTGCCAGTTGGGGGTGATTTCGTGCCGGGGAGTGATCCGGGCTTGATCGAACTTTCGATTGGCGAAGAAACGGTCAAAATAGGCAGCTTGGTTTGCTATGAAGATGCGTTTCCCGGCTTGGCGCGAGAGAGCGCCCGCGCCGGCGCGCAGGTGTTTTTCGTGGCGACCAATAATGCGTGGTATGGTGAAGAGGGCGGAGCGCCTCAACATGCGGCGCACTCAGTACTTCGAGCGGTGGAGAATCGCCGCCCCGTGATGCGCTGCGGCAATGGAGGTTGGAGCGGCTGGATTGATTGCTACGGCACGGTGCGTGATGTCTTGTATGATGAGCATGGCAGCGTGTATTTCCGCGGCGGCGGGACCTACACAGTGCTGCACTTCGAAGAATGGCTGCGGCAGCAGAGCTTTTACACGCGTCACGGCGATTGGTGTGTGGCGCTCTGTAGTGGCTTGCTGGTGATTGCGCTCGGAGTCGGCCGGGTGTTACAGCGCAAGGCGTCGACTTAAGTGAGTCGGCCTCAGTCCCATCTGTTAGCGCATTGTGCGCCGCGGGCGCCGTGGTATTTTCTAGTGCAGAAAATTTGCCGCAGCCTTTGCTGGTCGTGTGGCTGCGGTCGTTGAGGCACAAAAAAGCCTATCGGCTAAACCGGGCCGAGAGGCTTATGTGCCAATGAAAAGATTAGTTAAATCAATGGTTGGCCGCTTGTTCGGCAAAGAATTCTTGTAAGACCTCCATGCGCTTTTGTTGGATGTGCTCTTGCTGTACTTCAGTTTTGCTACGCTGCCGTTCATTTTCAGTCATGATGCGACGCATCTTGTGAATAGCAATTGTTTGAATCTGGCGCACGCGTTCGCGAGTAATCTTAAAGGCTTCTCCAACTTCTTCGAGTGTGAGTGGATGGTCACCGTCGAGGCCGAAGCGTAAACGAATGATCTCACCCTCGCGTTTATCAAGCAGTGCGATGACGGATTGAATGTCATTGTGAATCGATTTTTGCTGAAGATTTTCCAGTGGTGTCGTCTGGTTATCATCTCCGACGAGATCGCCAAAGCTGGTATTGCCATCTAAGCCGACGGGTGCGTCGAGCGAGGAGGGGCGCACGCTGACCGACTTGAGGTGTGCCACTTTATTGACTGGCATGCCCATGTCGTAGCCAATTTCTTCGTCAGAGGGTTCGCGGTCGAGTTCGTCCGTCAAGCTTGCGGTGATGCGGCGCATTTTCGCGATCTTATCGACGAGATGCACTGGTAGGCGAATGGTTTTGCTCTGATTAGCCAGCGCGCGTTTGATCGATTGCTTGATCCACCATGCGGCGTAAGTGCTGAGCTTGCCGCCTTTAGAGGGATCAAAGCGTTCGACGGCTTTGATCAGGCCAATGTTGCCTTCGCTGATAAGGTCGAGCAGCGGCAGGCCAAAATTATTATAGTCATGAGCGATTTTGACAACCAGCCGCAGGTTCGCGGAAATCATGCGGTCGCGGGCGGCTTTGTCTCCTTTTTGGATGCGAGCCGCCAACGCGACTTCTTCCTTTCCAGTTAAGAGCGCGGTCTTGCCAATCTCCTGCATGTATGTGCGCATGACATTGCGATCCTTGGAGGGCAATTCACGTACATCGGTAATGGCTTCAACTGTTTCGTTCTTGGCGCGAGGCACTGTCGAGTGCATCTGGTTTAAACGGTTGATGGGTGACGATTTTGCCAGTTTTGGTGCCATATGTCGCTAAGATTAGATAGTTAGTATTGTAAACGCTATTCTAGTGAGAACAGCTGTCAGAGAATGCTATACTCTGAACGTACAAAACTATCGGTTAATCCTAACGACCCTTACAAAAAAAATAAACTTCTCTAACTTTTAAACATTTCTTCGGCTAAGGATACGGCCTTGAGCATCCCTTTGGCCTTATTTACCGTCTCCATGAATTCATTTTCAGGTACGGAATCGGCCACGATACCAGCGCCTGACTGGATATAGATGTTGCCATCTTTGATCACTGCGGTGCGGATGCCGATACAGGAGTCGTGATTGCCCTCGAAGCCAAAATAACCAAGTGCGCCGCCGTAGACGCCGCGTTGGCTTTGTTCGAGCTCGGCAATAATTTGCAGCGCTCTGACTTTAGGCGCTCCGCTGAGCGTGCCTGCAGGGAAAGTGGCGCGCATCAAGTCGTATGCGGTTTTATCTTTAGAGATCGTTCCGACCACTTGTGAAACAATGTGCATAACGTGTGAATAACGTTCGATTGTCATGTAATCTGGTACCTGTATCGAGCCGTATTCACAGACGCGGCCGATGTCATTGCGCGCTAAGTCGACGAGCATCAGGTGTTCGGCCCGTTCTTTCTCGTCGGCAAGCAGGTCTTTTTCTAACGCCTGGTCTTCCGCTTCGTCCTTCCCACGGTGCCTTGTGCCTGCGATTGGGCGGATTTCTACCTTATTGTCAGTCAGGCGAACATGTACTTCAGGGGATGCGCCGACGACCGAGAAATCGGCATCTTCCATCAAAAACATGTAGGGAGACGGATTGACAGTGCGCAGGGCGCGGTAGAGATCAACCGGGCTGGGCTTGAATTCCTTTTTAAATCGTTGTGATAAAACGGTTTGGATGACGTCTCCTGAGCGAACGTATTCTTTGACGGTATCGACCGCGGCCTTAAATCGTGCTGGTGTGTAGTTGCCGGCTGGTACTGTAATTTCACCGGGATCAGAGAGTTCCCGGTGTGTGAGTGGCTGGGGCTGGTCGAGTTGTTCACAGATGTTCACAATTTCCGCGACGGCTCGATCGTAAGCCACAGTTTCGTCGCCTTCGATGTGGGCATTGACGCAAACGCGTAGCACTTGGCGCACGTGGTCGAAGATCACCACTGAATCCGTGATCAGATAATATAAAATGGGTACTTTCAGCGGATTCTCTGTTGGCTTTGGAATCGTGGGCTCGACGTAGTGTACATACTCGTGGCCGACAAATCCGACAGCACCTCCAGTGAATGGCGGCATGCCAGGCAGATGTACGGGCTGATAGCGGGCCATTTCGGCTTCGATGATCTTGAGCGGATCCTCGGGGGTCTTGAGTGTCTCAACCTTGCCGTTTTTGTGGGTAATGGTGGCCTCGTCCTCAAAGACTCGGATCACCTTACGTGGGTTGCTGCCTAAAAAGGAGAAGCGGCTGACGCGTTCGCCGCCGACGATGGACTCAAATAGGAACGCTGGACCGTCTTCGCGAATCTTTGAATAGGCCCCCAGTGGTGTTTCGCAGTCTGCGGTCAGGTCAAGATACACCGGCACGGTGTTGCCCTGCTTAGCGAGAGCATCGAATACGGGTCTGGAAGGTTGGATATTCATGGTGAAGGACTCCGACGCAAGTCTGTCGGAGATGGCAAAGCAACGTTGAACTTTGAACGCGGAACGTCGAATAAATTTTACGATAGGTAGAAGCGACACTTTTGTCGCTTTGCTTCGGGCAGGTGCATCGGTAGAAGCGACACTCTTGTCGCTTTGCTTCGGGCAGGTGCATCGGTAGAAGCGACACTCTTGTCGCTTTGCTTCGGGCAGGTGCACAGGTAAAAGCGACAAGAGTGTCGCTTCTACGGAGATGTTTATTTCCCACTCAGCTGTTTAAAGTGTGCTTCGGCGCTGGCGAGAGTCTGCTCAATGTCGTCGCCGACTACGCAGAAGTGGCCCATCTTGCGGCCTGGGCGAGCTTCGCCTTTGTCGTAGAGGTGTAGTTTGACGTGTGGATCGCTGAGCAAGCCAGACCAGTCGGGCTCGCTGCCTTTCCAGACATCGCCGAGTAAATTGATCATGACAGTGGCACTGTGCAGTTCGGTCGAGCCAAAGGGCAAGTCGGTGACTGCGCGGATATGTTGCTCAAATTGCGAGGTAATGCAGCCGTCGATCGTGTAATGCCCAGAGTTGTGCGGGCGCGGTGCCATCTCGTTGATAATTAGGTGGCCATCTTCGTGTAGAAAGAGCTCCACTGCGATCAGGCCGACGACGTCGAGCTTATCGGCAATCTCGCGAGCGAGGGCCTCGCCCGCGTCACGGGTAGCGGGGGTGATACGGGCCGGCACGATTGAGGCGTGCAGGATGTGATGCACGTGCACATTTTCCGACATCGGGAAAGTACTTTTACTGCCGTCAGCCTTACGGGCGCAGACCACTGAAAACTCGCCAATGTGGTGAATCCACTTTTCAACCACCACCCGTGGTGGGCACTCGAGAAAGTTCCAAAGATAATCAGTGTCAGCCGCTTCCTCGGCGTTGTTCAGCTTGATCTGGCCTTTGCCGTCGTAGCCAAAGGCAGCCGTTTTGATCACACAAGGAAAGCCGATGGCAGCGATCGCGGTTTTTAGGCTGTCCGCGGAGTCCGCATATTCGAAAGGCACGCAGGGCAGGCCATTTTCTTTGAGGAAATCCTTCTCGCGTTGGCGATGTTGGCAAATGTGCAGTGCTTCGCGACCTGGTAGCACTGGCTTGATGGCGCTGAGCATATCCAACACCTCGGCTGGGATATTTTCAAATTCCAGGGTGATGATGTCGACCCCTTCGGCAAATGCGCGCAGTGCGGCTTCGTCGGAGTAGGGCGCGTTGACCTCGTGGTCGGCAACCATACCTGCAGTGCAAGGACCAGAGGGCTCAAAGATGTGGAAGCGATAGCCGAGCGAACGGCCGGCGAGGATGAGCATCCGGCCGAGTTGGCCGCCGCCGAGGATTCCAATTGTGCTGCCTGGTGTAATCATACTGAAAAGTTGGTCTCTGATGGTAATCGCGTGGAAATGACGGAGCGTTTCCCTCCAGTGTTTAAGAGTTGGAGGGAAATGCTCTGTCATTTCCACCCCATGAGTTAGGCCTCGGGGAGCTCAGTGGCGAGCACGGTGTTGGTCTGGTTTTCACGGAAGGCTTTGAGGCGTTCGCGAACGTCAGCGTCGTGGAGCGAAAGAATAGATGCGGCAGAGAGCGCGGCATTTTTAGCGCCCGCAACGCCAATCGCGAGCGTCATCACCGGGATGCCTGCAGGCATTTGCACAATCGAAAGCAGCGAGTCTTGGCCACTGAGTGCTTTGGATTGCACCGGCACGCCGAGCACGGGGAGATGAGTCATGGCAGCGGTCATACCAGGCAGGTGGGCTGCGCCGCCAGCGCCAGCAATAATAATCTGGATGCCACGCGCCTCGGCGGTTTCGGCATACGAATAAAGCAGTTGCGGCGTGCGGTGCGCACTGACGATCTTCGTTTCGAAGGGTATTTCCAGCTGTTTGAGTAGGGCGGCAGCCTCACCCATAGTGGACCAGTCTGACTGGCTGCCCATGATGATTCCGACGACGGCGTTGTTCGCATTTGCTTGCATGTGGCCAAGAAAAGCGGGTTTCGGCGAGGAATTCAACCACGGATCGAACCATTTCGCTGCTGTATGCACTCGGCGACGAATTGTGCTACTGTCGAGTGTGTTCAGTTTTGCTGCCGTCTTGCTGGTTTGAGGATTTTTAGTTGAACAGAGCTTGTGGGATCTGGGCGTTCAGTTGTTTTTGCCATTCCACGGGGATGGCTGCGCTGCCGTGGGCTGCGCCGAGGAGCATGCCGAGCACGAGTGCTCTGGCGCAGTTGTCGCCGCCAGCCATCGCATTTTCTGCAAAGGCCTTTGGCAAGTTGTCAGCATATTTGAATGCGAAGTAGAGTGCTGCCGGGAGCGCGTTATCAATTGCGCAGGATTGACCAAGCTGGTGGATCGCTTTGATCGTATCGAATTTGAGCACAGCTTTGGCCTGCTGCAATGCCCACGCGGGGGCAGTTGCCTCGAGTGTCGCTTGGAGTTCCGCTCCGTGGATCAAGCGATAGCTGGCGGTTGCGAGGAAGGTGGCAGCCTCGATTGCTTTGGCAGAATGGTGCGTGAGTCTGGTTTGTTCAATCGCAGCTGCAATCACCTGGTCTTCTGGCTCGTTGGCCAGGAATGCGACCAGCGGTGCGATGCGTGCTGGTCCGGCGAGCTCACTCGAGTCGCTGCCAGCTTCAAGTAAGTTGCTGCCTGCTTTGATATTTTCCAATGTCGTTTTGGTCGCGTGGTCGATGTAGTCATCGTAGGCTGGCCACATGGCAAGCCAGTCCTGCATGAAGGATTCAGCTTGCCACGTGTTTTCGCGTGACAGGAAGTCTGCCAGCCGGAGTGCTTGATCGCCGACATGGCCTTGATCACCCGCTTGCTTGTGCGGATGATAGGAATCGCTGCCAGGTGCATGGTAGCCTTTAATGTATCCAAATTTATGTGACAGCAAATCTGTGTCGTAGATCCAGTGCACGCCTAAGGAGAGCGCATCCGCGGTGAATGAGCCAAGGACAAGTCCGGCGCGGTTTTGTGATAATTCAGTCATATTTTTAAACGAGTTTAGCTTGGCTGGCAGTGGGTAGATCGGTATATCCTGCTGCGCCTGCAGGGGTATACCAGTTGGCCATATCCGTGTCTGGGTTGAGCTCAATGCCTTGGGTGTAGCGCTCGACTAGATCCGGTGTGCTGATCAGTGGGCGACCGATTGCAATCATGTCGGCGGCGCCAGTTTCGATCGCGGTGGCGGCAGTTTCAAGTGTGTAGCCGCAGTTGCCCATCAGTGGTGCGCTGAAGACTGCACGGAATTCACTGAGCGTCATCTGTGCTCCGAGCTCATGAAAGCCGAACGCTAGGCCGTCCATCACATGCAAATAGGCTAGGCCATATGCGTTGAGTTGTTGCGCCGCATAGGTGTATTGCTCGCGATAGTCGGGCGAGCCCATGTCGTTAAAGACTCCGTTGGGCGACAAGCGCACCGCGACGCGGTTGGCTGGGTAGACTTCAGTCACTGCATCGACGACTTCCAGTAGTAAGCGTGTGCGGTTTTCGATGCTTCCGCCGTATTGATCCGTGCGGTGGTTGGTTTTTGATTCGAGAAACTGATTGAGTAAATAGCCGTTGGCCGAGTGGATTTCGACACCGTCGAAGCCGGCTGCTGTTGCATTTTGAGCGGCTTGTTTGTAGCTGGCCACCAGCCCTGGGATCTCGTCGGTCTCAAGCGCGCGTGGCACTTCGTAGTCCTGCTTCCCCTCGGGGGTGTGAATCTGGTCGTTTTCCAGTTTAATCGCAGATGCGGATACCGGTAGTTTGCCGTTGTGAAAGTCACTGTGAGAGGCCCGGCCCATGTGCCAGAGCTGCAGAAAGATCTTACCGCCTTTGGCGTGGACTGCCTCGGTGGTGAGCTTCCAGCCGTCGACCATTGCATCGGTGTAGATGCCGGGCGAGTGATTCCAGCCGTTGGCTTGTCGACTGATCGTGGTGGCTTCGGTGATGACGAGTCCGACGCTCGCACGCTGTGCATAGTATTCGGCCATCAGTGTGTTGGGGATGCGTTCTGCGCCGGAGCGCGCGCGCGTCATCGGTGCCATGGCGATGTGGTTCTTGAGGTCAAGGTCGCCGAGTGTTGTTGGCTCGAGTAATTTTGTCATAATAGTGGTGTGCCAATGGTGAGTCGTTTTCAGGTTTGATTATTCCCTGATGCGAACAATTAAATAGGGAGGTGTTAATTGTCGCTCAGGAGTATCCATTCTCCTGCGCCTAACCAAGCCCATCGACCACACTGTCTTCGAAGCGCGTGATCTTGGCCTTGACGAATTCTGTGATGTCGAGTGTGTCGTCTTCGGCCAGCGGCGTGAGATCCATCGCGAACCAAAGTTGATCAATGATATCGATGTTGTGCGAATTGAAAAACGTGGCGTTGGCCTTGCGACGGCCCATCACGGCTTCGGCGTAGTTCTTACCGCCAGCGATTTGCGAGTCGAAGCAGGCGTTGAGCTTCTCGGCGAGCTCGGTGTTGCCGCTCACGTCGAGCGCGATCTTGTCGTCGTCGCTCAACCAGTCAAGATCGCGCCACAGTTCGCAGCCATAGACTTTCTTGGGGCGAGAGAAGGGTGGTACGCGGCGGACTGCTTCGAGCACTGCGCGGCAGACGGCGATGTGCGAGCCATGTTTGTCGGCAGGGTTGTGTGTATACAGTACTTCCGGCTGTGTTTGCAGCAGAATGGTTTCGAGTTGATCCACCAATGTGCTGCGTTGTTCGGGGTCTTTGACCGTCGAGCTGGCGAGCCCGAGTTGGTTGACGAAGCTGTATCCACCGATCTTAGCAGCCTTGCGTTGCTCGTCGATCCGCACCGTCTTCATTTGATCGTCAGTGAAGTCCGCATATTTTCCTGCACGTGAGCTGCCGCCACCATCGGTGCAGGTCACACCGCCGAACCAAAGGCCATCGTCGGCGTAGCACGAGTTGATTCCGTGGAAGGCCATAAACTCGAGATCGTCCTGATGTGCGCCGATTGCCAGATGCGAGCATCGGGCATACGCTTCGGGCTTCACTACGTCGTCTGGAATAAAGAGATCAGAAAAATTGTTGGCTGCAGCAGTCATCATGCGTCTAGCTTGTGGGCAAGTTTGCTCCAGAGGCAAAAGTATTGTCAGCAGCAACTCTGAGAAAGATCAGGCTGGGTCCAGCCGCGAAGTTTGTCGGAGCGCCCTTGCTAGCGCGCGGGTAATTACTTAAGCCAGGTCTTCCAGCTTTCGCGGTAGCTCTCTAGGTTGCGCCAATCGACGACCCGGGGTGAGTTGCGTTGGATTCGCTCTGCTGGAGTCTGTTGCTTGTGCAGCTTGTTGACCAGCGCGGTTACGCTCAACTTGCCCCAGTCGTAGTAGGGGTGGACGATCAGCGCACTGACATAGCCTTGATCGATATACATAAAGGCAGAAGGGGAGGACTGAATGGCGACACACGGCAGTTCGCCCGGTTTCCAGGGCAGCGCGGGCATGCCCAACAGGGGCCAGTCGCCGAGAAAGAGCCAACCTTTAATTAAATCATTACGGTCGGCATCTTGGGTGGCACGAATTGTCTCGATCGCAGATTGGTAGTCGGGCGCGCAGCTGACAACGGCTTCGATACGGCGATAGCCGAGCGCGGCGCGTGCGCCGACCAGGCGGTCCTGCATGCCAGAGCTGGGATGATTGCTGACCAGTATCGCGACTCTGCCTTTGGTGGGAAGTGTTGCGAGCAGTGCTTCTGCGGCGAGGCGCCCAGCAGCGGCCTCGTCGGCGATGTAGGCGGCGAGCGGCTGAATGTCATCGATCTGATTCTCGAAAAAGACGACTTGTTGTCCCTGCTCTAGAGCAAATTCAATCGACGAGCGAATGACTTCGGGCTCGGCTGGGCTGATAATGAAGCCGTCGGCGTCTTCGATGAAGAGGCCGGCAAGCGAGGCGGGCTGACTGCCGCCTTGCTCGACGTTGGGGGTGCAGTCGAGGAGCTCGACGTCGATCGAGTATTGTTCGCTCAGTTCACGCGCGGCATCTTGAGCGCCGAGCTGAGTGGCTTGGTAAATGGCATCGCCTTGGTCGCGACCAACGATGCCGATCCGGTATTCGCCGAGGAGTTCACGGTTTTGTGCCTGGGCTGCAAGCGCACACAGGAATAGCGCTGGGACGATTAGGAGAACTGGAAAATGACGGAGTGGGGACATGGCAAAGTTATGTGGACAGGAATTAACCACAGAAGGCACAGAATACACAAAAGTTTTTTTACGATTCATCGATGGTTGTTGTGCTGAGCAACAAAAAGCGGGCGTCGAATCAACGACGCCCACTTCAGTCGCAGCGACTAGAGTGTCGCTGCGACATTGGCGCTTAGAACGCCATCTGCCAACCCAAGGTGAGCGCGTAGTCGGTCTCTAGCTGGTAGCCGTTGAGGTCTTGCCAGAGTGGTAGACGGAGGTCGATGGCAATACGCTGGCCCTTTAACGAGCCGGTTGGCACATACAGGTTGATGCCGAAGATCGCGTCTAGGCGTTCGCCGCCGATGTTGCTTTCGTAGGCGGTGGTGACCGATTTACCATTCGGCCCCATGGTGCCGACGTCGTCTTGGCTGCCTTTGAGCTTGCTGGTGTAAGTGTAGTTCAGGCCGGTGTTGAGGCCGACCCATTCGTTTAGGTTGTAGCCGACCCATGTGGTGGCGCCAAAGACGTTGCCGAGTCGGTAGCCGTTGTCGTTCTCACTTTCGAGGCGGATGATGGCGTTGGCCTGTGCGCCGTAGGACCAATCCTCAAACTGTTGCACATAAGTCAGCGATGGGAGTAGGTCGTAGGTGCCGGAGCCGAGCTGCATCGGTGCGGGCAACTGTCGGTTGGCGGGGCCACCCATGCCTGGCGTTGTGTCTTTTTCATCAATCGAGCCAGTGGGTAGGCTCAGGCTGAGGCCCAAGTGGGCTTTGCGATTTTCCTCCAGATAGAAGCGGTAGAGTCCGCCGATTTTTACATCGCCGAGGCCGCTGGTCTCTGTGGTGAACTTGGTGCTGCCGTTGTTGATCATGTTGGCCGCGCCTTGGGAGAAGATCCTATGATCCATCTCGATGTCGGTGTAGTTGGCCATGAGCATGAGCGTGAGTTTGTCTGTTGGCGCATACATGAGACCGAGCATGTGCATGTCCATCGACATGGACTCAGGTGTGACGCTGTAGCTTTCGGCGAAGACATCACCGGACGAGACACGATCGGTGCCGTAGCGCATGCCGTCCATGTCCATGTGCATAGTGCGGTAGGACATCATCCAGCCAGATTTGGCGTGGGTGTGATCGCCCATCACGGAGATCGGCGCGTGTTCATCGGGACGTCCCTGATAGCTGTCGTCGGTCGCGCAGCAACTGAAGGACGGCGCGGCGAAGGTGGCGCTGGTGGCCGCAGTGAGTGTGGAGAAAAGAAGTATGTGTTTGGTAAATGTGTTCATTATGTTGCTCGTTGTTTGTTGTTTAGCTGAGTGCTCACAAATGCGATGATGCCTCTTTGTGGCGTCTGAGCTTGCTCAGGCTTTTCTGCGGGTGGGCGGATCAGGTTTTATGCGGGCCCGAGCAAGCTCGGACGCCACGAATGAGCGGACGACATGTAGGTCGTCACTTTCGCCCGCAAAGCGACAAGAGTGTCGCTTCTACTTTTAAATACAGCTCGTTAAACGAGTCGCGGCGGTGGGGTGGGCACGCGTGGGTGCCGCAGTGGTGGTGCCAGTTCGACCATACTGCGCTTGGCAGCTATGAAATGTGTGGGTGCGAACGTGATGCGCGGTGTTTGGCCGAGCATGAGCTTTAGGCTCTTGGTTTCGTTGCTTCGCTGAGTCGGAGTGGATTCTTGCTCGGTATCGACTGCGGTGATGATTTTACAGAGTTCGCAGGGGCGGTCGCCGCCAAACGTTTCGGCAAAGGCTTGCTCTATACTACTTTCTTGCGAGTAACTCGCGACCATCCAGCTCCATGCGCCCAACTGCAGCAGTAACTGTGGCCCAGTTAAGAGCCAGCAGCAGCAAAGCAGTAGTGAGAGCCGACCGAATCGGCGTATGAAGGTGAGCAGGTGCAAGGTGGGAAGAGTTGAGACCTGAGGGCTGAGACCTGAGGGCTGAGACCTGAGAGTGGTGACGGGGCTGGTTCCTAATTTCCGTGTTTCAGCTTTTCCTAAAGGCTGTATTCAAGCGTCTCGCCGTCGTGCACGATGGTGACGTGGTTCTGACCGTCGGTTTTTTGGGTGGCTTCAGTGCGGCCAATGATTTGCGCGGGAATGCCGAAAGCTTCGCTCTTGGCGATGATGCCGGCAGCGGCCTCAGGCTCGCAAAAGATCTCCATACGGTGCCCCATGTTATAGACGCGGAACATTTCTTCGGAGCTGGTGCCACTGGCCTTCTGAATCGCTTTGAAAATCGGAGGGATCGGTAGGAAGTTGTCCTTGATATGGTGGACGCCTGTGCCGAAACGAATGCACTTGGTTTGACCGCCGCCGGAGCAGTGCACCATGCCGTAGATGCTTTCGCGGTCTTCAGCGAGGAGTTGCTTGATGATCGGCGCGTAGGTGCGAGTGGGGCTCATGATCGCGTCGCCGACTGTCATGTCGGAGTCGGGGAGCATGTCGGTCATTTTGTAAGGACCGCAGTAAAGATATTGCTTGTCAGTGGTCGGATCGACGGTCTCGGGATATTTCTCGAGGTAGTAGGGACTGAGCAAATCGTGGCGGGCGCTGGTCAGGCCGTTGCTGCCGATGCCGGAGTTCTCGAATGTCTCGTAAGTGGCTTGGCCAGCAGAAGCGAGGCCGACGATGGCTAGGCCGGGCTTGACGTTGGCATTATCGACGACGTCTTTGCGGTCCATGACCACCACCGCGCAGGAGTCGACGGTGACGGTGCCAGTGAGGTCGCCGACGTCGGCTGTTTCGCCGCCGCCGCTGTGGACGCCGACGCCATAGTCACGCATGGTGGCGAGGAAGTCTTCGGTGCCGGAAATGAGTTGGCCGAGTGCTTCGCCGGGAATGGCGCGGGCGTTACGGTTGACCGTGCTGGAGATGAGGATGCCATTGATCGCGCCGACACAGAGCAGGTCATCGATGTTCATGACGAGGCTGTCTTGAGCCGTCTTGCGAAAGCCGGTCGGGTCGCCGGTCTCTTTGTAATGTAGGTAGGCGAGTGTGCTTTTGGTGCCAGAGCCGTCGGAGTGGATAATGTTACACTTGTCGGGGTTGCCGGTTAGGATGTCTGCGCCGATCTTGCAGAAGGCACCGGGAAAGACGCCACGGTCGAGCTTATCCACGACGGCGTGGACTTCGGACTTGGAAGAAGAGACGCCGCGTTGGGCGTAGCGATCATTGGAATTGCTCATGGCTAATTGGTAATGGCTAAATGATTTGTTTGAAAGTGGTTACTTCGCGCGGAGATATTTTGCAAAGCCTGCGAGTTGCTTGGAGATCTCCACGCAGAGTGCTGATCTGTGCTCAACGGTCTCAAGTGAAAGTAAATTGAGGCGTTGGGCGAGTCTATACATGCTGCGCACTTCCCCTGTCGAGCCTTTGGCGATATCTAAGAATCTGGAAAACTCGGTCGAGGTGCTTCGCTCGGCGCCTTCTGCGATGTTATTCGAAATCGAAACGGCGGCTCGTGTGATTTGATCTTTAAAGGAGAAGTCCTTTGAATTTTGAAAGTCTTTATACACTTCGCAGGCAAGAGCTTGAGCATCTTGCCAGACCTTCATGTCTTCGAAATCTTTCAAATCGCTCATGTCTGTTAGCTTTTAGCCATTAAATATTAGATATTCGCATTGCTGGGCGGAAAGCTCTTCAAACTATAGTTTGAACAGGAGCTTGCAGCTCGGCGATGCGTGCCATAATGCGGCGGGAGGCTTCGAGGTAGCGCTCTGGATGCTCTTTGCCTGGGTCGATCTCGTCGACTGACATTGGCTTGCCATAGGCGATGTGAATTGGACCGCCAATGGATGGCAGTTTGTGTTGACGGCCGTAAGCCTCAAAGGTGCCGAAGATCCGCGTCGGAATCACGGTGGCCTTGGATTTACACGCAATCATACCAGCGCCGGGCTTGGGCTCGGCGAGCTTACCATCGGCCGAGCGGGTGCCTTCGGGGTAAATCGCGACTGCGCCTTTATTTTTCAGCGCCTTAAAGATGGCTTTGAGCGATTTGATGTCGGCGTTTTCGCGGGCGACCGGAATGGTGTCGAGCTTGTGCAGTGCTTTGCCGAACCAGCCTTTGTAGAGGGTGTCACGAGCGAAGTAATTAAACGGGCGCTGGACTTGGGCGCCGATCGCAGGCGGATCGTAAAAGCTGATGTGGTTGGCGGCGAAGATCGCACTCCCAGTCAGCGGCACGCCGCTCATCCCTGAAGTAGAATAGTCGTAAAACGTGCTGAAAAACCAGTCTGCAATGACGCGGACACATTCGTAAAAAGGTGGGGTTGTTGGGCGTGGGTTGGACATGATACGGCTGCGCCGTGATGGCTAATTAGTGATGAATAATAGCGAATGGCTAAATTTAGGCAGTGATGATTCCGCAGATGTGCTCGACGACGCCTTCGAGGGGCAAGGGCCCAGTGTCGACGCGGATGGCACCTTCGGGGCAGACGAGCGGCGCGGCTTTACGTTGGCTGTCGAGTTTGTCGCGTTCGGCGATCGAGTCGGTCTGGCCGTCCTTCGCACGGCGTGCGGCACGGGTGGCTTCGTCGGCAAACAGGAAGAAACGGAAGTCTGCGTTGGGGAAAATGACGGAGCCGATGTCGCGGCCTTCCATGATCAGCCCAGTGAATTCGGCGTGATCGCGAGCGACTTGAGCTTGGCTGCGTTGATAGTTGAACAGGAATTCGCGGACAGATTCGATCGCTGCAAACTTGGAGACGTTGGCATTGACCTGGGGGGAGCGGATGTCGGCATCGGCAGGCACATGGCCGTTGATACTGAGCAGTGCGCTGCGACCTTTGATGGTGGTGTCGAGTGCCAGCGATGCCAGTAGTGCAGGAATCGCTTCGGGTGTTTCTGAGTCGGCGCCAGCATCGAGCAGCGCGAAGGTCAGCGTGCGGTAATGCGCGCCAGTATCGACGTGCATCAGGTTGAGTCGTTCGGCAATGGCGCGGGAGGTCGAGGACTTTCCCGTGGCCGCGCCGCCATCAACGGCGATGATGTTGAATCCAGAACTGTTTGGCATATTTACTAATGGCTAATTGGTGATAGCTAATAAGGGATACAATGAGACTCAGGCCTCGATGGTGCTAATCGGTGATGTTTGATGGCGAAATGTGGTAGGTCGAGACTTTAGCCCAGTGAAACCACGTTTAAATATTAGCCATCAGCTATTATTCATTCCTTATTCAGCTTTAGGCTGAATCAGGTGCACATCGCGCTGTGGGAAGGGAATGGTGATCTGCGCTGCTTCGAGAGCGCGGAAGACGGCTAGGTTGACCGCGTAGCGGGTGCGGTGGTAGCGATTGGTCGGCACCCAGACGCGGTAGCCAATGTTGATCGAGGAATCGCCGAAATCGTCGATGCCGACGTCGGGGGCACGATCCGGTGCGACGCCTTCGACGGTTTGGACTGCCTCGCTGATGCAACGAATCGCGGCTTCGGGGTCGGCACTGTAGTCGATGCCGACGACCGCTTCGATAATGCTATAGTCGTAAGAGTTAGTGAAGATTTCGCCGAGGACGTTGCGATTCGGGATGGTGATGCGCTGTTCGTCTTCGTTGAGGAGTTGAATATTGCCCAGATTTACGCAGTCCACCTGGCCGGTGAGGCCGTTGAGTGTCAGGGTGTCGCCGACTTTGAAGGGACGGGTGATGATGAGCACGATGCCCGCGCCGTAGTTGGAGACGGGGCCTTGGACGGCGAGGCTGAGGCCGAAGGCGCTGGCACCTAATAGGGCGATGAAGGGGGTGATTTCGACATTGAGCTTACTCAGCGCCATGATCGTGGCGAAAGCGACGACGACGATCTTCGAAAACCCAGCGAAGAAGCGGGCGAGGGTGACGTCGAGCCCGCGCTTGTCGCAGAGCTTAATGATCAGATTGGCGAGGCGCTTGGCCAACCAAAACCCGAGGGCAATAATGATGATGGCGACCAGTAGACCCGCGCCTTTTTCGGCCAGCCAGAGCATTAGATTATTCTTCATTTCATCCAGTTGCTGTATTTCTTCGTCGATCATGATTTTAATAAAAGGCTGTTCCGAGCCTAGCGACAAGACCGGATTCGACGAAGTCGAAGGGCGGATCGAAGCTGAGAAGCGGAAGTCTAAAATGCGCGTTTAGTCGTCCATGCCCGACCACCAGTCCTCTGACTTTCGTAAATCCTCTGGCGTCTTTCCAGCTTCCTTCAGTTCGCGTAGGCTGAGAGATTTGTGGCGTTTGGCAAGTCGTTGGCCGCTGGAGTCGCAAAGTAGGGGGGCGTGGTAAAATTCCGGCGCGGTCAGCCCGAGGGCTTCATAGATCAGCAATTGTCGGGCAGTCGAGATCAGCAGGTCTTCGCCGCGCACGACTTCGGTGATGCCCATCGCGGCGTCATCGACCACGACGGCGAGCTCGTAAGCCGGCTGTCCGTCTTTGCGCCAGACCAGAAAGTCACCAAAGTCCTTCAGGCAGTTAAAAGCGCAGGGGCCGAGGCTGAGGTCGTCGAATGTGATCGTCCGATCGCTGGGCACGCGGAAGCGCCAATTCGTCTCGCCGGGCGCCTGGGCGGTTTTGCCTGTGCCGATCGGCGGGCGTAAGTGTTCGGGGTAAATCGATTCGCTGCCTTTTTCGTCACCGTGTGGCGCTTGAGTCGCCCAAGCCACATCTTTGCGGGATTGATCGCAGGGATAAATGAAGCCGCCTTCCTTGAGGTGCTTCCACGCATCGAGGAACAGTGGCATACGCTCGCTTTGGCGATACGGGCCAACGGGACCGCCGACATCGAGGCCTTCGTCCCACTGACAACCGAACCAGTGCAGGTCCTCAATCGCGGCTTCGGCATACTCCGGCTTACAGCGGTCGGGGTCGATATCTTCGTCGCGGTAGATCAATGTGCCGCCGGCCTCGCGGGCACGCTCCATCGCGATCCAGAAGGTGCGCGCATGGCCAAGGTGTAAATACCCTGTGGGGGTCGGTGCGATGCGGCCTCGGTAGGACGATTTCATAGGGAATCACTTAATGAAGTTTGTAGGGTGAGCGCAAGCTCTTGCAGGTGTCGCTTAAAAACGAGAAGCGCGCATTATTCTGATTCCTGCGTCCTTATTAGTAACGGGGGTGATCTCATCGCGTTAGCGAGAAACACTTGGGCAGTAAGATCAAGCAAGCTCCACCGAGCCCGAGCCCTGCCCAGGCGGGTAAGCCAAATCCCGTCGGCAGGAAGCCGAGCACTAGCGCGACCAGCGCAGCAATCAGTGCAAACGGCATTTGCGTGCGCACATGATCCAGCGGTTCGACGCCTGATGCGATCGATGCGACAATCGTGGTATCGCTGAAAGGGCTGCAATGGTCGCCGAATACCGCACCACTGAAGACTGCACCAATCGCAGCGGCGACGGTGCGATCGCGCTCCGCATCCGAGCTCTCACCGCTGACCACAAAGATGACCGGAATCGCCAGGGGCATCAGCACGCCCATCGTGCCCCACGAGGTGCCGGTGGAGAACGAAATCACCGCGCCCAACAGAAAGATCATCGCTGGTAAAAATCCCGCCGAAATGCGCCCCTCTAATAAGGCACTCAGATGATCCGCGGTGCCAAGTTGGCTAATCGCCGCGCCCAGCATCCAGGCGGCGATCAACACCACCGTGGGTTTTGCGATCTCACGCACGCCCGAAAGAAAGACCCTGCCAGCTGACGATTGTGCGCGTGTTTTTGCGGTCTTCGCAGTCGACATCAGCGCAGCGGCAGCGACTAACGAAGCCAGCACACTAGCGGCCACGAGAATCTGTGGCACATAACTTTCGGCGCGTCCGTAGGCCTGCGCAAATTTGCTCAAGCTGAACGGCAACAGCGACTCCGCACCGATCACATAAGTCAGCAGGGGAATCGAGAATGTCAGCACCAAGATCGGCACAATTGCTAAGCCCCAATGGTTGGCGTGAATGGGCGAGGTATTCTCATCGCGAACTGGCATGTCTCGGGCCGCGCGTTCGGCCTTGCCCATCGAGCCTGGGTTAAACTCTCGCGTAATTGAGACCAAGGCCAGCAGCAGTGCGAACCAGCAATAGTAATTAAAGGGCAGTGATTTAAAAAAATAGGCATAGGCACTGACCTCACGGCCGACCAAGGCAAAGCCTTCGTGGATCATCGATAGCTGAAAGGCGATCCACGTGGATATAAACGCCAAACACGCCACCGCAGAGCCCGTCGTATCCGCGAGATAGGCCAGCTTTTGGCGTGAAACGCCGCAGCGATCTGCCGCCGAGCGCAATAGTCGGCCAATCAGCATGGTGTTCGCCAAGCCATCGAAAAACACCAATAGGCCAAATCCAAACACCGTAAATTGCATACGCTTGTGCGGCGCACGCCCAGAGCCGAGCAAGCGGTGGACCAGGCCTTGCAGGCCGCCGCCTGCTTCGACCAGCGCAACGAAGCCCCCCAGGACCAATGTAAATAGAATCGCACTCAGCTTCCAAGACGAACCAAAGATCGGCCAAAACTGTTGCAGCGCCAGCTGTTCAACTGCCGCGAGCGGTGCGCCATTGGACACTAACAAGGCGCCACACATCGCGCCGACTAACAGCCCGATCAAGGCACTGCGGGTAATAAATACCACCAGCAACGCGGCGCCGCTCGGCACCAACGAAAGCCAGGGATTGTCCAAATGGGCGAGGCCGCCGCTCAATAGCAGCAGCGCAACGACGACACTAATCGTGACAAGATTTCGAGGTAAGCTCAGACCAGACATTGACGGCCCAAGCTATGGCTTGAGCCGCAAATGTCGAGCATCACAAATTTTCAGAACCGAGAATCGCGAGTGATGCCAGATATTCCGCAGCTGTGCTTTCTCCTTGATTCTCAAAGAAATACACGCACGCTACGCGACTTCTTAATTGGACCCGGATGCGTAAGTTGGCCGGGCTTTTCACCCAGACCACATATAATGACGTTTCACGATCTTGGACTCGACGAGTCTATTCTTAAATCTATCGACGAGTTCGGTTTCACTACGCCGACTCCTATTCAAGCCGGCTCCATCCCGCACATCCTTGAGGGCAAAGATGTCATCGGCTCTGCGCAGACTGGCACCGGGAAGACTGCGGCTTATGCGCTGCCGATCCTACATCGCCTCGGCGGCCACAAAAAAGGCGCGCCACCTCGTTGCCTAGTGCTCGGACCGACACGTGAGCTCGCTGCTCAGGTCGAAGATCAATTCGGGTCGTATGGTAAATACTGTGCGCCGAAGTGCTGCCTGATCCACGGTGGTGTCGGCTATGGCAAGCAACTCGACGAGCTGCGCGAAGGCGCGGACGTCGTGATTGCGACTCCTGGCCGTTTACTCGATCACTTGCAGCAGGGCAATTTTGACCTCCGCTCAGTCGAAGTCTTGGTGCTCGACGAAGTGGATCGCATGCTCGACATGGGCTTCATCGACGACGTGCAACGCATTATTAAAATGTGTAACGCAAATCGCCAGACGCTGTTGTTTTCGGCAACTGTTTCGGACGACATCAAGCGCTTGGTCGCGAAGAGTCTGAAAGATCCAGTCGAAGTCTCGATCGGGATCAAGCTGACGCCTGCGGAGACAGTGAAGCACGAAGTGTATCCAGTCGGTGCGATGCAGAAGTTTGATTTGTTGATCGCTCTGATCGACAGCATGGAAGTCGATAGCATGATTATTTTCTGCCGCATGAAAGTCGGCGCAGATCGTATCGCTCGCTGGTTGCAGGAGCGTGATTACAGTTGCGTAGCAATGCACTCGAATCTTCAGCAAAAGGCCCGCACCAAGGCCTTGGAGCAGTTTAAGGACGGCACGATGAAGATTCTCGTCGCGACGGACATTGCTTCGCGCGGTCTGGACATCGCCAATGTGACGCACGTCATCAATTACGATGTGCCAGAGCATGCGGAAGATTACGTGCACCGGATCGGACGCACGGGTCGTGCGCAGCGCGAAGGTGATGCGATGACTTTGGTCGCTCCTGATGAGCAGGCGAAGCTCGATGCAATTGAGAAATTTATCGATCAGCCGATTAAGCAGCGTAAGCTCGATGATTTTAATTATTTCCACGAACCGATCATTCGCAGCGAGTCTGCAGCTCCACCGAAGCGTCGTAAGCGCAATTCGGCATCGAGCCGTTTCGGGCGTCGTCGTTAATCGGCGAGTGTGGTTTTCTATTTTGTTTCGAGGGGCAGCGTGCCCGCGGTCTAACTGTGTCAGTTGAATACTGCCGCTGTTTGCGGACGCCGGGGACGGCATCCCTCCAGCAAATAACAAAAGTGTATTCTCGTTTATGAATTTGATGCTTTTTGATGAAGCCTTTGAGTCGGCTCGACTCGAAGGGAGCGATCCTCGTGCGCAGCACTTGCGTAAAGTACTGCGCGCAGAGGTCGGCACCTTGGTGTTTCTCGGCTTCGTCAACGGGCCACGTGCGCGGGCGAAAGTGGTGGCTGTGGAGGCTGATGGTAGCTTCGAGCTGGAGGTGGTTGGCACGGAGCCAGCACCTAAGGCGTTACCGGTGACTTTGCTGATTGGCTTGCCACGGCCACATACTGCGAAGCGTGTTCTGTTTGAGGGCGCGAGTCTCGGCGTGGCAGGCATTCATTTTTTCGAAGCCGAACGCAGCGAACCGTCCTATGCGCAGAGCAGTTTGTGGCAAACGGATGAGTGGCGGGATCGTATCCGCCTCGGTGCGGAGCAGGCTTTTAGTACCTATCTGCCTCAAGTTGCGATGCATGCAGATCTGCAGTCGGCAATCTCGGCGCTGCATGGCGAGGGTGTGCATGTGGCGTTGGATAATTACGAGGCAGGTGGTTCGTTGGGCGAAGTGTTGCCCGATGCCGCTGCGAGCGCAGTGATTGCGCTCGGGCCTGAGCGTGGTTGGTCGTCTTACGAGCGCGATGTGTTTCGTAAGAACGGGTGGAAGCTCGCGCATCTAGGCGCACATGTGCTGCGCGCCGAAACAGCGTGCGTAGCTGCAGTGTCGGCGACGGCGACGAAGCTCGGACTATGGACGGAGCAGACGGCGACCGAGCTGTGAACTCAAAGGAGTGAGGGCGACTCGCCCTCGTTTGCGTCAATATGGGTTCAACGTGGGCGAGTCGCCCACACTCCTTTGTCACTTACCCACGCAAGTGGTCCAATGCCTCAAAGAAGTCGGGAAAGGTCTTGCCGCAGCATTCGGGGTCTTTGATGGCGAGCCACGGCTGGCCGTCGCCAATCAGATCGAAGCTGCCGAGGATGCCGAAACTCATCGCGAAGCGGTGGTCTTCGTAAGTGTCGATCTCGATCAGTTGCCCCGCGTTACGTGCCTGCATTGCACGGGCGCGTAGTTCGTTGGGCTTGATGCTGATAGTCAGTGCGTCGTCCTCTTCTTTGACGAGTTGGCCGAGCTTGGAGAGTTCATTGGCCATACCGGCGATGCGATCTGTCTCTTGGTGGCGCGTGTGGGCAATGCCACAGATGCGGACGGAGCCGCCGAGTAGAGGTGCGATCGCAGCGTAGGTCAGGAAAGTGTCGGAGAATGGGTTGAAGTCGATTTCGCGATGGCCGCGGCCGATTGCCTCTGGAGCCGCGCAGTTGGCGATCCATTGATTGGATTCGGCGTCGACGCGCAGTCCGTGGTGGGCGAGCACTTCGACGAAGTGGGCGTCGCCTTGCAGTGGATCAGGGCTGAGGTTGGGAATGGTGAGCTGGCCACCTTGGACCAGGGTAAGTGCCAACAAGTAGCTGGCAGCGGATATGTCTGGCTCGATCGAGTAGATGCCGCTGCTCGGCGACTTGTACTGCAATGCTGGCAGCGAGTAGTTGCCATCGGCATCGCTGGTGAGCGGGGCTGCGCCAAAGACTTCGCGCATTTTTAAAGTGATCGCGACGTAAGCGGGACGCACCCCAGGGCAGGCGAGCTGCACATTGCCTGAACCTGCCGGTGCGGCGAGGAGTAGTGCGGAGAGGATCTGGCTGCTGGCGCTGGCATCGACTGTGGCGCTGCCGCCGTTGTAACCCTTGGCGTTGAGCGTAAATGGAAAATGCCCCGGTGTGCCGTGGAACTCGAACTCGGCGGCATCGAGTGCGACGAGAGCGTCGAGTAGGCCGGACATAGGGCGCTCGCGCATGGCAGGGTCGCCGTCGAGTCGGTAAGTGCCGCCTGCTTGCAGTGCCAGAAAGGCGGTAAGGAAGCGCGCGGCGGTGCCAGCGTTGCCAACGTGCAGCTCGGCAGAAGTGTTGGGGATGTTGCCGCCCTCGCCTTTGACCGTGATGGTGTGGGCAGTCTGATCGGCTGCGCATTCAAAGCCCAAGGTGGTGAGCGCTTCGAGCATGATGCGAGTGTCGCGGCTAAATAGTGAGCCTTCGAGGCGTGTTTCGCCTTCGGCGAGTGCGGCGAGGATCAGTGCGCGGTTGGTGATGCTCTTTGAGCCCGGCAACTGGATGGTGTTGTCGAGCTTTTGAGTGAAGGGTGTAATCGGAAGTGGATCGGTCATTTTGTTGAAACGCTGACGAAGCGCGAGTCGCGCGGAGATGGTGAATCGGAACGATGTGCCCCGAAGGGGTGAGTGAAGAAGTGCCCTTTGGGCAACTGAAGGAACAAATTTTTAAAAATGGAGGGAAATGCTCCGTCATTTCCGTGCGTAGATAGAGCTGGCTTGGGCTGTCGGTGGAAACGACGGAGCGTTTCCCTCCAATAGGAACCTTGCTTGAATTACAATTGTTCGCGGAAGGTTTTGCCGCGTTCGAGTTGGGCGACGATGCCGAGCGAGTTCTGGTTAAGGAGGGCGGTTTTGAGATGATGAAGCTGCTGCTCGAAGCCTTCGATCGCACGTAGGACTTCGTCGCTGTTTTGTTCGAGGATCTGCTTCCAGAGCTGCGGATCGCCAGATGCGACCCGTGTCGTATCGCGTAGTCCACCGCCGGCGAGGGTCCGCCAGGTGTCGTCTTGGGTGGCGAGGTAGCCACAAAGCGTGGAGGCGAGTAGGTGTGGTAGATGGCTAACGTGGGCGACGATTTCGTCATGTTTTTCGGGCGACACGATTGAGACAGTCATGCCGAGTGTCTCCCAGAATGCGCTGAGCTTGACGATCGCTGCGCTGGAGGCCTGGTCGAGTGGCGTGAGCATGCAGGCGGCTTTCTCAAATAGGTCGGATTGTGCATGTTCCATGCCTGCTTGTTCAGAGCCAGCCATGGGATGTGCGCCGAGGAAAGTGGCCGAGTGCCCCTCAAGTGCGCTGCGTGCTTCGCGGCAGATCAGGCTCTTGGTGCTGCCGACATCGGTGATCAGTGCGTCTGTGGCGAGAGCCGGGCGGATTTGCACTAGGAGTGGGACGATGGTTTGAACGGGCGTGCAGATTACCACCAGGTCGCTGCCCACGACGGCCTGTTCGGGGGTGTCGAGTACCGCATCGCACCAGCTCTGGTTCAGGCACTTTGCGCGCGACTCAGGGCGTCGGGACCATGTCACGACTCGTGCGGCGAGACCGCGTTCTTTTACCGCCATGGCTAAGGAGGCGCCGAGAAGGCCTGGCCCGAGTATTGTAATCTGCTGAAACATGGAAAACTTCGATTATTTAAGAAGAAAGAAAGAGATAGAACGTGATATACACTTTCTCGGAGAACTGACAACTGGCAACTGACGGAGCCTTTAGCCTTGCGGCGGGGCAAGCGTGCAGTTCATTTAGGCAGACCGTGTTTACAGTGCCAGCTCCAATTCCCTTATGGTCCATTTGAAGAAGTCTTCCAGCTCCCGCCGATCCTACGAAACCAGTGGTCTTAAGCGATTCATGATCGTGTTGCTCATCATCATAGCCTGTACGGCTGTGTTGGGGTTATTTTGGTTCTTGAGTCAGTTTGGGCCGAAGGAGGTCGATTATAGCGCGCGCACTGCAGCGGTAGAGATTTCAGTTGAGGCGACCGCGCTGCGCGAGCAGAGTGTCGAGGTTGAGGCGCAATTTGAGGAGGTGTTGGCGATGCGTCAGGCGGAGCCGCAGGATATGTTGTTGTTGAAGCGTGCGCTGGATCTGCAGCGTCAATATGTCGATGCGATGCCCGGATATAATATGCAGGCAACGCAACGCTTGAAGAATATGGGGCAGCGCTATCAGGATTTATCAGCTGAGCTGCTGAGGGTGACTAGTGTGAAATTGGAGTCCGAGGCACAGGCTTTGGCGAATGATCAGGCGTATGAGGCGGCGCGGGATAAGTACCAGGAGGCCTTTGAGGTGCAAAAAGCAATCAATGAGGATTTCCCGTTGAGTTCGGGCTATAATGTCGGGCGTGCCACTCGCTTGCAGCGACAAGCGCGCTATCTCACGGCTGAGCCGTTGTTGCGGCAGAGTCTCGATTTTGAGCGAGAGGCAGATGCATTCATTGCAACTTACGAGTGGGAGTCTGCAGCGGCCTTGTTGCAGCAGGCCATGCGGATCCAGCAGCAGCTCAATCGTGAATATCGCGGCACCAACCAAGCGAGTGTGTCGAGGTTGGAGGGCTTAAAGGTGAAATGGGTGGGGATCCAGTCGGGGCAAGATCATCTCGAAATCAAGGAAGTATCGAGTCTGGCGGATGCGAGTCGTGCGGAAGGTGAAACGCTGAAGTCGGCGAGCTTGTATGAGGAAGTGGCACGCCTGCAGCAGGAGTTGAATAAAGCGTATCCCGACAGCCCTTACGCATCGTCGGAGCGAGTGGCAGAGTTTCGGCGAAAGAGTCAGACCGCTCAAAGCGTCGAGCTCGGCTTGGAGGTTGAGCAGAATCACGATTTGCTGAAGCGCTTACTCTCTGAGCGCCGCACATATGAGGCTGCGGAAGTGATTGTGGCGCTGCGTCGCGATATTAAGCACATGCAGAATGCGTTCCCGCGCAGTTCGCTCAATGATGAGGAGCTTGAGGTGAAGGTGCGCTATTTGAATTTGGTACAAAGCGATCTCGGCTACATTCAGGACCGTGTATATGATGCGTTGCTTCCTGTGCCAGGTGCGGAGGGTTTACGCATGCTTCGCACTGAGGTGCCTCAAGCGTTGTATGCTTTGATCATGGGCACAAATCCGAGTCGTAACCAAGACGATGTTAATCCGGTGGATTCGGTGAGTTGGGCGGAGGCTAAAAGTTTCTGTGAGCGTTTGTCTTGGATTTTAGGTAAAGCAGTTCGGTTGCCATCAGAAAATGAATTTCGCCAAGCGTTGGGTCGTTTGCGTTATGTCGTGCTTGAAAAACACGTCTGGAGTATTTTGGATGCAGATGGCGTGGCGCAGCCAGTCGGCAAGAAGGCGCCGTTTGCGAGTGGGTTTTACGATCTGCTGGGGAATGTTAGTGAGTGGTTAGAGTCGGGCGATCGGTTTACTTCGGAGGAGGCACGTCATATTGGCGGGCACGCACAAGACCGGCTGGAGTCAATTTTCAGCGTGCCGACACGTAGTGCACCACGAGGCGAACGTAATCGATTGACTGGATTTCGATTCGTGGTGCTCGTCGATTGACATTTAATTAACCTGACGGGGGCAAGTTCGAGTTGCTTTCGAGGCTGCGCTTCTGGCATAGTGCCAGAACGATGAAGCATTTAGACGGAGCGGTGAGCCAAGCAGATTTGCAAAAAAAAGCAGATCGGGCTAAGCTGATTATTTATGTTATAATGTTTTTGTTTATGGCACTCCCCTTTGTGGCTGCGTGGCTGTCGGGCGCACTTCGTTTTTAAATTGCCGGCGATCATTCTTTGATGAAGAAAACTCTGCTCATTTTTCGTATCTTCTTCCTGCTGATCAGTCTGCTTGGTTGCGTGTTGATGTCGTACCAGGTGCCAGAGTGGAGCTTGTGGCTAGTCCTGTTTGTAGGCATGGGCATGGCGAGTTTGGTAATTTTGATCGACCTGCTGCTGCGGGGGTTTTCATTGCGTGGCCTCTCGGCGATTACCTTTGGTCTGATCATTGGCGGTGCGATTGCGTATTTGCTGGGCACGTCGCCGTTGTTTGAGCCCTTGGAGGGAGACCCTGACTTAGCGCAGATGCTGTACCTGGCTCGTCTAGCTTTATATGTGATCTCGATGTATCTTGCCACCGTGATTGCGCTTCGTGGTAAGGATGAATTCAATCTGGTCATTCCATACGTACGATTTAGTGCTGAGAGTGTAGAGACGCCGCTCGTCGTGGTGGATACCAGTGCCTTGATTGACGGGCGTATCGCACCGATTTGTGAGAGTAAATGGATGGGGCATGCTTTGTTGATTCCACGCTTCGTTTTGGATGAACTGCAAGCCATCGCGGATTCTCCGGATCCGATTCGCAAGGAGAAGGGCCGCAAGGGCCTGGATATCTTGAATCGACTACGTAAGATGAAGCATCTGGACCTACGCATCCATGAGAGTGATGTATTGGATGCGCAGGCGGTCGATTCGAAGTTGGTATTTCTGGCAGTTTCAATGAAAGCCAAGCTGTTGACGACGGATTATAATTTAGCGAAACTTGCGGAGTTTCATGGGGTAGAGTGGTTGAATATCACATCACTGGTGAAAGCGCTGAACCAAGAAATTTCGACTGGAACCCTAGTGAGTGCGGAGTTGGTGCGCGCTGGCAAAGATGCGGGGCAAGCGATTGGTTATTTGCCGGACGGCTCGATGCTGGTGGTGAATGGCGGCAGCTCGCAAATTGGCAAAGAGGTGCGAGTGGAGGTGGACTCTGTGGTGCCGTCTGCCGGCGGAAAAATGATTTTCGCGACGTATCGACCGGATGTTACCGTAGCTTAGGCTAGCAGATGAAGCCCGCATGGAGCGCGGGCGTTAAAAAATTGTTAAATTCCTAACTGTCTTTCGCTTTTACTTGATCTTCCCGCAGCGATGCGCTTCAGTGTTGGTTCGCTTGGGGTTTCTCCGAGTAATATATAATAAATAATAATAACAAAAAAAAGGAATATAATCATGCAAAACAAAAGCAAAAAAGGATTCACGCTCGTTGAAATCATGATCGTTGTAGTTATCATCGGTCTTCTCGCTGCAATGGCAGTCCCAGCCTTCCAAAAGGTACGTCAGACCTCACAGTCCAAAACTATCCTGAATAACCTCCGCCAGTTGGCATCCGCTGCAGACCAGCACTTCCTAGAAACTGGCACTTCAACTGCTGGGCTTACGGATCTTGTTGGTAACGACAAGTATATTAAATCACTGACTATTGTTGCTGGCGAAACATACACACCAGCTACAATCACCACTGCAGTTACGCAGCTCTCAGCTACACCTACGGGCGGCACAGCTGTTACGTATGACATGTAAATGTCGGTTTAGATTGCCATGGAATTTCAGCCACCTACGTAAGTAGGTGGCTTTTTATGTTTAACAATCAAAGAATCAGGTGTGGGCTTCTGGGGTTGAGTGTGCTTCTAGCATTGTATTGCGCGATGCTTGCCTTTTCGCCTGAAGCTGCGGTCAAAGTGGTTAAGTATTCAGGCTACTGGTTTGTGCTGGTTGCCTTTACTTTGTTGTTAGTCAACCTCGGGCGCTGCTTCAAAGGGCGACGGTCTCAATGGCGACAGTGGGGGCTTGAGCCGCTCGCGCTGTTAACGATCTTGCTCGGCAGTGTGATGTTATTGCTAACGCAGAAGTCTGGCTACAAAATCGTCATGGACGAGCCGGTGCTATCGGCGACCGCTCTTCAAATGCACCTGCACCGGGAAGCAATGACTGCAACGCGCGGTTACGATGTGGGTGGTTCATTTCGCTTATTGGGAGGATATATTGATAAACGTCCGTATTTCTATCCGTTTCTGGTCAGCCTGTTACATGACCTAACCGGTTATCGGCCGTTACAGGGAGCCGTTTTAAATGCGCTACTGACACCGCTTTTTCTTGGTCTTATATTTATTGCGGGGCGGATGCTTTCTGCGTCCAAGGCGGGTGGATATCTTGCAGTTTGGCTTTTTATGACTGTGCCGCTGTTGGGTATGGTGGTGAATTCGGCCGGTTTCGATCTACTGAATTTGGTGATGATTCTTGCCGCCTTGTTGGCTGCGGTCGCTTATCTGCAGGAGCCGAAGTATGAACGACTCAATGTGCTCTTACTCACAGCGGTGTTACTTGCTCAGACTCGTTACGAGTCAGTGATTTATGTTTTTGTGGTCGCAATGGTGGTTTACGTGGCCTGGTGGCGCAGGCGAAGGATTATGCTTTCAAAGACAGCATTGATCGTGCCCTTGCTGCTTATTTGCGTGCCACTGCAGCACACTTTGTTCAATAAATATCCTCAAATGTGGCAATTGGGCGAGGACACGGGTGCGCCCTTCATGGTGAGTTTCATTTCGCCGAACTTGGTGCATGCCTCGAACTATTTCTTTTCTATTAGTGGAGAGCTGCCCAATAGCCTAATGTTGTCGCTGCTGTTTTCCCTCTCTTTACTGATCGCGATTCCGGTATTCGTTGTTTCTAAGCGTGGAGAGGGCGAAGTGGTGCGATCATTTTTTCTTTTCGGTGCGGGCATTTTTGCCAGTTTTATATTGTTGATGGCGTATCATTGGGGGCAGATCGATGATATAGCTGCGACTCGTATTGCTTTACCATTCATTTTGCTGCAGGTGCTTTTCAGCGTATGGGTTTTAGGAAATCTTTCGAAGGGGCGTGTAGTCTTGCGTTGCGTCGCTTGGGGAAGCTTTCTTTTCTTTGTGTCATTTGCCCGCCCTCGAACTGCGGGAAATAGTTTTCTGTCGACGGCTGATTTGTCGATAGCAGTCGATTGGCAACAAGAAAAAATGGCGGCGAATAAGCATGTAAGCCTTTTTGTTGCCGCGCCTCAGTTTATTCTGCCTGTGTCGGAGAAAATTCCAGCCATCGCGTTGCAGGAAATAACTGAGAGAAAAAAGGAGATCGAGTTCCACCGTCAGCTTGGAACCTTTGGCGAGATTTGGTTCTTTGATTTCTGTGCGGTGGATCCTGGTTCTGTCACGGAGCTTAAATTAGTGTCCTCTTTCGATCCTAGTTTCGAGTGTGAGCTAATAGGTCAACTGAAACTGAGGGAGGGTTATTATATGGGTCTTTGGCGATTGGTCCGAGTTCAACTTGCAGATGCGGAAACTGCGGAGATCAACCAATGGCTCCAAGCGGCGCGAGCGAAGCCAGATGCAAAAGTCCATCTGTATTTGGAGACACTGCCATGAGCGAAATAGAAATAGAAACAGACAGTCAGTCGAAGGTAGTTGTGTCTTTTCAGAGGCGGTTGATGCTTGCGTTTTTTTTGTTTTTTGTGGCTCTTTTTCTCTGGCTGCAAACGCCGGAGCCGCGTGCCGCTAATTATATTCGAGTGTATGGCTATTTTTTTACGGCAGCTGCGTTTCTCGGACTCGCAGCTTCTGTCATGCCACTGATTACAGGCTTCGTAACTCGAACTATTTCGCGACGAGAGTGGTTGTTAGCAGCGAGCGTGGTCGCTCTCGGAGCATGGTTAATTTTTTCGCAAGCGGCATTCGACTATAAGTTTGTTCAGAGTGAATATCGGAATGCCGCCGTGGCTGAGAGTTTACATGTTGAGCGCACAGTTGAAGTGCTGAGCGGTGGCCGTCTGATTGGAGATCGTTTTATTCGCATTTATCGTGAATCGACTACTCAAGCATGGATGTATCCGTTTCTGGTGTCACTTACGCACGATGTGCTGGGCTATCGTGAGTCGAATTTATTTATTGTGAACGCATGTCTCGGCATTGCTTTGCTTGCCTTGGGTTATGCGCAAGGCGCCTGCTTTGGGGGCCGTCAGGGAGGGGTGCTCGCGCTGCTATTGTGGGTAAGCTTGCCGCTGCTGAGCTATTCCGCTTCGGGTGCGGGGATCGAACTGTCTCAAGTCGTTTTATTACAGGCGGTCATTCTTTTATCTTTTTTGTATTTAAAGGAGCCGAATGCTGGCAACGAGACGCGGCTATGTCTTGGGATGGTGTTACTTGCGTATTGCCAGGTGGAAGCACTTTTTTTTGTGATTCCGGTTGCCTGTGTGATTGTTGTCGGATGGATCAGAATCAAGCGCTGTTTATTCTCCTGGGGTCTGGTCTTTTGTGCGCCCTTGCTTCTTGGGGCGCTGTGGTTACTGACTGTTCAGCCTGAACAACAATGGTCTCTGGCGGTCTTCAGCCAGAATGCCGTACATGCGCTGTACTTCTTTTTCTGCCCATGGAACGATATGGGGAATTCGCTGCTGATCGCAGTGCCGGCGCTTCCGTCGTTGTTAGGGGTGGTATTACTTTTGCGGCGGCAAGGAACCCTGTTACGGGCCAATCCAGATATTCAGCTGGCGCTGATCTTCACTGCCGGAGTCGGCTGCCATCTCGCGGTCTTACTGGGGTATTCGGGAGCGCAATTGAATCATCTTGAAGTCTCTGGATTGTCGCTGCCCTTATATGCGGTGATGGTACTTCTGACGACCAGTGTGACATGTCGAGTGGTAAAGAATTCGAATCACTGGTGCTACATTCATGGCGGAGTGATCTTTGCGATCTTCGGCTTTACGGTGCCGATGAATGTAGCCGGTGTGTATTCCGAAGAGGCTAATCAGGTTCGTGAGCAGCGTTGGATCGAGTCAGTGAGTGCCGTCGAGTTAGACCCCGACAGTTTGATTATTGATGAGTTTACTTTACCTTGGGTGCTTCGTCGATGGGCGGCGGTGACTCCTGCCTACGCCATGAATCGTCTGGCTGAGTGGCAGGCCGAACCGCCTTTTAAGCGTTATCCGGATCTGTATGTGGTGGATCGAATGCTTGCGACATCAATGAAAGGTTCGCAAATAAGTTTTGATTCAAGTGTTGATCTTGAGGGCGTGACGCTTGAGCTTGTTGCTGAGCGGAGCTTCGAACCGTTTGCTAAAACTCGCATCAGCCGGATTGTCTGGGCGCAACCAGATCTGGGTCACAGCCGAGCATTTGACAAAAACTAAACAGATTATTATAGGAATGAAGCAGGGGCCTCGCGATCACACTTATGATCTCAACCTATTGTCAGATAGCCTGTCTGCTTGGGAGCGATCGCCGGGCTTGCGCTGCGTGTATGCGGATATTTATCGGGAGATCGCTTTGAGTTGTATTGAAGGTCCGATTTTGGAGGTGGGTTCTGGGATTGCTGTGAGCCGTGGCTTTTTTACTCATTTGGTGACTTCCGATATAGTGAAAACGGCTTACGTTGATTGTGCGATGTCGGCCTACGACCTTGAGCCACGAGCAGATGGGTTGTGGCCGAACATTTTTGCTGTGGATGTGCTGCACCATTTGAAGCAGCCCATGCGTTTTTTCGAGAGCGCAGCCTCTGTTTTACGCCCCGGAGGACGTCTTATTTTAACGGAGCCGGCGGCGACCTTCGGAGGGCGACTTTTTTATTCATTGTTTCATCACGAACCGACGTGCCCACATCTCATCCGGGCTCCCTATGAGTTTAAGTCAAACACTGAGGATGGTGGGTTCGCCAACATGGGCATGGGGGTCGGGTTGTTCCGTGATCATCGTCCAATGCTCGATGAGCAGTTGGCGATGATGGGCTTGCGTTGTGTCGAAGTGAAGTTTCGGGACGTGTTTGCCTATCCTTTGACGGGCGGGTATTCAAAGCCTCAATTGCTACCAACGATTGCCTTGCGGGCCTTACTGAAATTGGAGAAATATCTACCGCAGTTTGTTTATCAGTGGTTTGGTTTGAGAATGATGATTACTTTGGAGAAAATATAAGCGTTCGTGAAACCTTTTCTAAATGCAAGCTAGCGTGAAAAACGCGACAGAATCGAGCGGCGGCGTAACGCTAAATATAAACAACTAAAATGGCCGAACTGCGGGGCCCTAGCGTGAGCACGATCAGACAGGATGTTCGACCTAGTACTGGCACTCGCCGCTGCCAACATAATTAGGCTAAAAAACTGGAATGACGTAACAAATAGCGCATGCAAGTGAGGGTACAGAGTGGCTTGTCATGATAGATTGGTCGTGTTCCGCGAGTGTTTTGCAGGTGCTATTTCGAGACTTTATCCTCTTCCGGGATCAAGGGGAGGGCGTGATAAAAATACTCGGAGAATTTTTGTTCGTCAGTCCTCGGTGGGGGCAAATTCGCTGGGGTGGTTTGATTGCCTGGTTCGGCATCGCGAAGGCCAATCACTCGGCTGATTCGGTAGAAAAGATTAATGTTTATTGATTTCTGTGCAACTGATTGTAGTACGAAACGTCGATTGATGGCGGTGTAACGCGAGGGGGTGCATTCGTTGCCAGCGGCATCCTGATACAGTACCTCGAGTGCATAGATGTCGTCGTAGACGCCCCATTCTTGCAGGAGCATGACACGCTCGGGCATCACGTTGGCAACCATGAACGGCAGCGATGCCTGTTGGTAAAGCCCGACGCCTATAACTGATTCAGCCAAATATAGGGTTTCCTCGTCTTTGGAGTGGTCGCGTATCCAATTCAATGCCCAGTCGTAGCCTTCGGATTCCGACATGCGGGCTTCGTTGTTTAGGCGAGCGCTGTGTGAGCTAGTGAATCCAATAATAAACAGCAGACAGGTTGTCGGCATCCATTGTGGGATACGCTTGAGTTCGAAGCCGTAGCGCAAAACCAGCGGAATGCTGATTACCAAAATAAGTTGTAAGGGGAGGGAAAATCGAGAGGTAGTAGGGTCGGTCCAGGCGCCCCAGTAGCAACTTAAGGCGAGTGTTGTATTGAAAGCAACGACGAGGGCCACCACCAGTGGCACAGTGAGGCCGTTGTCTCTTTTCAGGAAAAAGGGTGCACGACGTATCACTTGAATCGCAAGAAAGAGGCAGGCGACCACTCCCGTGGCACTCAACAGAACTGAGTTTGAATAGTCTCCAGATGCCTCGAATAGATAGGTGAGGGCGTGAGCTAAATTTGAGGGCAGGTGGGAGCTGCTGAAGAAATTAGTGCTGTCGGTTTGAATGAATCGATCGTCCCCCTGGAAGACCGCATAAGAGAACAGCGGAACCATAAGTAGTAGCGGACTGAAGACGGAAAACCAAGTGAGAGAGAGCGTTTGATCGCGATAGTTTTTAAGGAGAAAAAGCAACACGGGGACTACGATATAAACGATCGACTCATAACGATTGTTGGCCAGCAGGATGGCGGTAAGCAGCAGCAAATTGAGCCCTTTGTTGCCCTCGTTTCGCATATAATTAAGTCCAGCCAAAATCACGCCGCAGATTAGACAGAGATTTATTATTTCGTATCCGCCGCCATTAGTGTTCTGGGCGAGTAGCGGTAAGCTCGTCATTAGCAAGATGGCGAGTATCCCGTGAGGCTTCCCGCAGGTGCGTGCGGCGATTGTGTAGATTAATCCGAGCAGCAGAAAAGTGAGCCCCGAGTTGAGCCAAAAAACATTTTCAGGGCGGTAGCCACTTAGGCTGTGAATGACGGATACGACGAACGGAAACAAGGCTGGGCGTTTATCGACAAATCCAATGCTGGCGACCACCTCGTCATTGATGATATGTGCAGCGGCGGGAACAAAAGCCCGAGCATTGTAATGCATGCTCATCGCGGTGGAGCTAATGGCATGCTCGTCGAAGACGATTTTAAAGCCGCGGTCTACGTGCAGGTGTAGATAGAACGTAGCCACTAGAATGAGGATCAAAGCCGGGATGTGGTTTTTGGCTCTGAGCGCAAGGTCGGACAGCGCGACTTCTTTTAGCGACTCTCGTAGCTGGAAAAGAAAGAGCAGGCAGGTTGCTCCTAGACCCCAATAGGCAAAATATTTCACAATAAGTACCGCTTGTCCCGATGTAGTGAAGTACAGCGGAACCAACAATGCTAAGGCGGCGCAGGCCAGTGCGATGCCGATTTTGATGAAGATCTTGGACTGATGGGACATTTGGGGAAATAGTGTCGGGCGATTAATGGTAAGAAATCGTGGGACAATCTTTGGGGACGACCACCACATTTCGGCTCGCTCCGGCTGGAATCGTCGCAGCTAATGCATCGGCTTTTTCTGGGAGTGTTTTTCCAGAAAAATCATAAAATTGATAGCCAAGGTCGACGAGGAACCTGTGTATATTCTGAAATCCTCTGGCATGTTCTGCGGAATTGTAGTCGGGCGCAAGTTCCATCAAAATGATGGGGCGTAATTTGAGAAATGTTTGAGCTCCTCCAGAGAGGACGTCCCATTCGTGACCATCCACATCTATCTTGACTAGATCAAGCCGCGCGATGCCTTCGGAGGTGATCAGTTGGTCGAGTGTGGCGTGGCGCGCGTTACCCAGAGATTTTAAGACGCCCTGATGTGAGGGGTGGCGCTCGTCAGATGATTCGAAGGGCCAGCTAGAGTGGATGAGCGCACCGTCATCTTGGCTGATCTCAGTGCCTTCCAATACGCAGTGGCAGGGCTTAATGTGAGTGGCGACATCTGGATTGAGCTGAATATTCTTTTGCAGTTTATTGAAAGCATATTCGGTTGCTTCGACAGCGTATGCTTTGCCGCTTGTGCCGACACTTTGCCCCATTGTTAAGGTATGTGCACCGATATTTGCGCCGATATCCATCACGACATCGCCGACCTTTACGTTTCGGCGAATAAATTGGCTTAAGTAAGTTTCAAAGCCTCCTGAAATGTAGATCATGAAGTCGATGACTTCTCTAAGGTCGAGTTGCCACTGAAAAGAATTTCGCTTAAACTGACCTTGCAGTTCCTTGCCGAGTAACTTGCGAGAGAGGCGAACGACGCGAAAGGCGAGTGAGGCAAGGAGGATCTTATGTTTAGTTTGAAGCGTCATTGTTGGGGGGTGCTCGTCTATGACCGACATGAAGAAGTTGGCGAAAGTTTGTTTGATCGGATCGCTAACTGCCGCCTATTCTGCTGCTCTGGCTGCTTTGAGTAGGTTGAGGTCTTTATGGCTACAGTCGCAAGGAGAATATCAAAAGCATCGCCAGAGTAATAGACGAAGACAGGATTGAGCCTGATCAGGCAACCGGTGATCCACGATGCCGCTGTGTTGCGTTAGGTGCGGCATGCGATCTATGCAGAGGCTCAGGGAGAGCCCAGCGTTCGCCATTTGGCCTGCGAGTAGGAGCGTTTGTCGATTATCCAGAGCGGGTGATTCGCCGAGTGGTGTTTGCCCGTAATGCGCAAACCAACTTAAGCAGTGAACCAAGGTAAGTCGCACGATCCAGAGGACGGTGCGGGAATCGCTTTTGTGTGACTCGTGTTCGTTCATGCTTAAGTGATCCTCCATGGATGGAAGTGGTCTGTGTGTATGAATGATTCTGCAATGTCGTAAGAAGACTTTAACTATGAGCGATTTTGAAATATGGACTATTTCGTTAGGGTTGAGTCGCGAGGATTTAAGAACTCGACGATGCCTTCGGCAGTTTTGGGGCCGATGCCTTCGACTTGGGTGATTTTTTCTGCGTCAGCGGCGCGGAGCTTTTCGATCGAGCCGAAGTGTTTTAGTAGGGCTTGGCGTTTGTTGGGGCCGAGGCCTTTGAAATCGTCGAGGATCGATTCGCGCAGTTTCTTGCTGCGTAATTCCGCGTTGAAGCTGTTGGCGAAGTGGTGCGCCTCGTCGCGGATGTGTTGCAGCATGCGCAGGCCGGGATCGTGATGCGAGAGGTTGAGCGGCTCGCGACCGTCACTAAAGATGATGGTCTCGTTCTTCTTGGCCAGTCCGATCAAGGCGGGCGGTTCGAGCCCTTGGCCTAAAAAGGCCTTCAGCGCGGCGGTCACTTGGCCTGCGCCGCCATCGATGATCACTAGGTCAGGAAAGGGCTTTTGTTCGTCGTTGAGGCGCCGATAGCGGCGGCCGACCACTTCTTCCATGGCCCGAAAGTCGTCGTTGCCGATGAAGGATTTAATTTTGTAGCGGCGGTAATTCTTGCGGTCAGGCCTGCCGCCTTTGAAGGCGACCATGGAGGCGACGCAGAAGCTGCCAGAGATGTGCGAAATATCGAAGCACTCCATGCGCTCGGGGATGTTGCGGAGTCCCAGATCCGCCTTCAGTTGTGCCAGCGTTGCGCTTTTGGGCGTTGGATCGTGCAGTGGACGTTCGAACTTTCGGGTGCGCACACTGGTCTGCTCCAGCGCGGTGATGCGGTCGCGCAGTTGCGCGGCTTTTTCGTAGTCGCGGCTTTCGGCCGCGGCCTGCATCTGATCTTTCAGCTCGGTGAGCCATTCCTTGGTTTTGCCATCGAGAAAGGCGCAGGCGGAATCCACGCGTGTGAGATAGTCGGCTTGGCTTAGCTCGTTGGGGTGCTGGTAGATCTCGGCGCGGGCGTCGTCATACAGTCGCCATTGATCGGTCTCTATTTTGATGGGACTGGCGTCACTGAGCAGGATGCCAAATTTTTTACGCAGGGCAGCGAGGGTTTGGCGTAAGTGAGTGGAGTGGGCGAAGGGGCCGTAGTAGCGTGATTTGCTGTCGGTGCGGTTGCGCGTCAATCGGAAGCGTGGCAGTGGCTCGCGGCGATCGACGCGGACCAGTAGGAAGCGCTTGTCGTCGGTAAAGTCGGTGTTGTAGCGCGGCTTGTATTTTTTGATCAGCTGCCCTTCGAGTAGCAGTGCTTCGGCCTCGGATTTGACGACGATCAAGTCGAAGTCGTAGATCAAGTCGATCATGGCGCGCACCTTCGGCTGCGAGACGAGCAGCTTGCGCGAGGCTTGGAAGTAGGTGGAGACGCGCTTCTTCAGATCCTTGGCCTTGCCCACGTAGATCGTTTGGCCAAGGCGGTCTTTCATCAGATAGACCCCCGGCTTGCGCGGCAGCCGTCGGACTTTTTCTTTTAAATTTGTGTGTTCTGCCTTTGGCATTTGTAATGTTTGCGTTATAAGTCTCCTGACTTGCCTTTATGTAGCGGTAATTTGCCGCGCTGTCTAGCTGCCTGTTTATGTCGAAGCCACTTTCAGTCGAAGTCATCAATTTTGGAGACGAACTCCTCGTCGGCATCCGCGAAAATACGCATCTCACTTATTTGGGTGAGCAGTTGGCGCACCATGGAGTCTCAATGACTCGCAACCGGGTGGTGATGGATGATGTCGATGAAATTGAGCGTGCCTTTCTGCAGGCCTGGGAGCATGCGGATTTGGTGATTACCACCGGCGGGCTGGGGCCGACGGCAGATGATTTGACGCGTGAGACGATTGCGCAGGTACTCGGCGTCGAGCTGGTGTTTGATCCTGAGGTTGAGGCGACGATCAAGGATCGATTCGCAGTGTTGGAGTGTGAGATGGGGCCGCATCATTTGAAGCAGTGTTATTGCTTCAAGGGTGGAGAGGCGTTGCATAATGAGCGGGGCACGGCACCCGGGCTTATTTATAAGCGGGGTGAGAAATTTTTAATTATGTTGCCGGGGCCGACGCATGAGTTGGAGCCGATGTTTGAGAAGCAAGTGCTGCCGCGGTTACGGCTGGACGGGCTGATCGGTGAGGGCGATGCTTATGTGCAGGTACGCACCTGTGGGCTTGGTGAATCGGCGGTGGAGCAGATGATGCAGCCGATCATTGAGCGACACTCAGCATTGGCCGTGGCATATTGTGTACACTACGGGATGGTGGATGTACGCTTGGCTTGCCGCGACGGTTCGCTGCAGTTGGCTGAACTAAAGTTGATTGCGCAAGAGGCGCGGCAGATCTTCCGAGCCGACTTCGTCTGTTTCGGTCATTGTTCACTCGCACATGTGGTGTATCACGAATTGCGCGCATTAGATCGGACGTTGGCCATCGCCGAATCCTGCACGGGCGGCTCGTTAGCGGATGCGTTTACGGATATTCCAGGAGCCTCGAGTGTCTTCGCGGGTGGAGTGGTTTGTTATACGGATGATGTAAAGGTCACTTTACTGGGAGTGCCGGAGTCGCTTATTAAACAACACGGGGCGGTGAGTCCCGAGTGTGCGGTGGCGCTGGCATCCGGAGCATCGGAGCGTTTATCAGCAGATTATGGGCTGAGTGTCACTGGCTTTGCTGGGCCAGACGGGGGCAATGAGAAGCACCCAGTCGGCACGATTCATTTCGGATATCACTCACCGGTGGGCGTGTGGTGCAAGACGGTGCATTACACCGGTGGGCGGCTCGATGTGAAGGCACGCGCAGTTCAAGCGGCGCTCGATTGGATGCGGCGTAAGCTGCGCAAGTATAAGCTGGAGGAGTTCCTGAGTGCTGAGAGGGGCCGCTAGGGCTGAGACTTGAGGGCTGAGGGCTGAGGGCTGAGGCTTGAGGGGGGAGAGACTTGAGACTTGAGAGCTGAGGGCTGAGGGCTGAGGGCTGAGGGCTGAGGGCTGAGGCTTGAGACTTGAGAGCTGAGACTTGAGACTTGAGAGCTGAGGGCTGAGACTTGAGGGCTGAGAGCTGAGACTTGAGAGCTGAGACTTGAGAGCTGAGACTTGAGAGCTGAGACTTGAGAGCTGAGACTTGAGAGCTGAGACTTGAGAGCTGAGGGGGGAGAGACTTGGGACTTGAGGGGTGAATGTGCCTCTTTCAAATGATTGATTTTACCCCTTGGGAAAACGCATGGCCCGATTAATTAATTGCGTGCCTGACTTCCGCGTTGCGCTGATTGGTGGAGTGGGCACATTGATCAGCTCCTTTTCTAATTATCCATCATCCCTTCATTATTACGGCGCTGCCGTATGAGTCATGTCAGCGAAAGCCTTTACATTTATCTGCGGCGACGACGATTATCTTGTTTCTGAACGAGGTAAGGAGTGGTTTGCCGAGCAGACCAAAGACATCGCGGACGATCTGTCCAAGGAAGTGGTGGATGGACGTGCGGGTAATGTCGCCGAGGTGGAAGATGCGATCAATCGCTTTACCAGCGCAGTGCAGACGCTCTCGCTGTTTGGTGATCGCAAGGTCGTGTGGCTGAAGGATGTCAACTTTATGGCCAATAGTCAGACCGGCAAAGCGCAAGGCACTCTTGATTTGCTGGACAATTTGAAGGCAGTCCTAGAGAAGCTCGATTCCACGCAGGTTGGCGTGCTGATCACTGCGCAGCCGGTATATAAAGTACGTAGCTTCTATAAATGGTGTCAGAAAAATTCTGATTTCACGGCACTGGCAGTGGATAAAAACGCGGCGACGATGTATGCCTGCATGATTCAGGATGAGTGCGAGCAGGCGGGTGTGACCATTGCGCGCGACGCGGTGCAGCTTTTGATCGGCAAGGTGAATGGCAACTCGCGTTTGATCGTGGCCGAGACCCGTAAGCTGGCGACCTATGTCGCCGACACGGGTGAGCAGATCACCGAGCGGCTGGTCACCGATCTCGTGCCGAATTTTGGTGATGCCGATTTCTTTGAGGCTGCTGATGCCTTTTATTCGTTGAAGCTCGATTGGACGCTCGAAGCACTGCGTCGCCATTTCTTTACCAATAGTGAATCGCGCCCGTTGTTGGGTAGTTTGCAATCGCGCAACCGCCTGCTGATTCAGTTGCGGGTGCTACTCGATGCCGGTGCGATCCGTCTCGGCGGGCGTGGCATCGCTAAGTCCGAGCTCGAAGCGGCGGCCCGCACCTATGGCCACCATTTCGGTGGGAGCGAAGAGAAGAGTAATCTCAACGTCTTCACGCAAAACCCCTGGTATTTAGGTAATCTAGCGGCCACCGCCAGTAAGGTGCCGCTCAAGAAGCTGATCCAATTTCAAATCGCCTTTGCCGAGGCCTTTGAAGGCATCCTCGAACGCCCCAACGAGCAGGAAGAAGTCTGTCGTGAGTTGGCGATCAAATGCTTGAGTTGATCTTATGAAGCGTTTCTGTGTGCTCCTGTGTGTGCCGCTGTTGTTTCTGCAGGGCTGCTGCAGTCTCTCGGATTCGCATATTAGCCCCGCCGCCGCGGCTCCACATGGGCATGGCACTGTGAAGGTCGAGATACTCGCTGAATCTGATTCGTCTTGGGACGGCGCGAAGCTGCCCGCTTACCCGATCGAGGCAGCGCAGATCAGCGTGGTCAAGGTGACGATTCCCCCGCACTCGAAGTTGAACTGGCATAAGCACCCGTCCATGAACGCGGGCTATATGATCAGCGGAGAAATCCTCGTAACTTCGGAAAGTGGCAAGGAGCGCGTGGTCAAAGCTGGCGAGGGCCTGATCGAGACAGTCAACACTTGGCATTATGGTCGTAACGATTCTGATCCGCCCGCTGAGATTGTGGTGGTCTATTCGGGAGTGAAAGATCGGCCGTTGGCGATACTTAAACAGTGCGAGTCGGGCGGCGCACGGCGGCCCGGATCATCTTTGGGCTAGTTTGACACTATCGGTGCGGGGGAAACCGCGATTTTGCCGTTTTTTGGTCGCATGGGGGGGGCAGAGCTGTAGTTTCTTGCGTTTTCTCAAATTTAAGAAGCTATGGAAAACATACCAAATGTATTAGCGGGGCGCTACGCCTCGAAGGCAATGTGCGCAGTCTGGAGCGCGGAAGGGCGTATCAAGTTGGAGCGTGATTATTGGATCGCCGTGCTGCGTGCGCAGAAGGAACTTGGTCTAGACATCCCTCAACAAGCGATCGACGCCTATGAGCGTGTCAAGGGCGAGATCAACCTCGACTCCATTAACGAGCGCGAAGCGATCACCCGTCACGATGTGAAGGCGCGGATCGAAGAATTTTGCGACCTCGCGGGCCATGAGCACATTCACAAAGGTCTGACTAGCCGCGACTTGACTGAAAATGTCGAGCAACTGCAGATCATCAAAGCACTGGAAGTCGTGCGCAACAAGGCAGTCGCCGCGTTGCTCGCTCTCGCCAACCGCGCTGAAGAGTGGAAGTCCCTCGTGATCACCGCCCGCACGCATAATGTGCCGGCCCAGCCGACCACGATGGGTAAGCGACTCGCGATGTTCGGCGAAGATCTGCTGCTCGCAGTTCGCGAACTCGACCGTATTATCGACAACTACCCGGTTCGTGGCCTCAAGGGACCAGTCGGCACGCAGATGGATCTACTTACACTGTTCGACGGTGATGCCTCTAAGGTCGCATCACTCGAAGGCAGTATTCTTGACCACCTCGGTGTCGGCGCGTCGCTCGATACCGTCGGTCAGGTTTACCCGCGTGGCTTGGACTTCGAAGTGGTCTCCATCTTCGTGCGTCTCGCATCTGGTCCGTCCAGCTTTGCTAAGACACTCCGCATCATGGCCGGCCACGAGCTTGCCAGTGAAGGGTTCGCTAAGGGCCAAGTCGGCTCCTCCGCAATGCCGCACAAGATGAACAGCCGTAGCTGTGAGCGTATCAATGGATTTGGGGTCATTCTTAAGGGCTACCTCACGATGGCAGGCGAACTCGCTGGCGATCAATGGAACGAGGGCGATGTCTCTTGTTCCGTGGTGCGCCGCGTCTTCCTTCCAGACAGCTTCTTTGCAATCGATGGCCTGATTGATACCTTCATCACGATTCTCAATCAGATGGAGGTTTACCCGGCGGTGATCGACCAAGAGAATCAACGCTACGGCCCATTTCTCGCCACGACCACCGTCCTCATGGAGGCAGTCAAAGCAGGTGCAGGCCGTGAAGAGGCTCACGAAGCGATCAAGGAGCACGCGGTGCAGACCGTCCGCGACTTGCGTGCCGGCATCATCACCAGCAACGATCTGGTCGCTCGTCTGGGTGCCGATTCCCGCCTCGGTCTTTCCGAACCGGAGCTCGCTGAAATGATGGGCCGCGCTCAAGCCATGACTGGATTGGCGACTACGCAGGTCGAGAACTTCTGCGCGACGGTTCGCGAAGAAGCTCAAAACTTCCCAGATGCGGCCAACTATACACCAGGCGCGATTCTTTAAGTATTGCGTTCAGTGCGGCCGAAATTACACACAAGACAGCTTTTAAATTAACAGAGAATAATTACCTATGTCAGAAGAACTCGAAGGAAATTGCCTCGTCGCCCAATCCGGTGGCCCAACATCCGTCATTAACGCCAGCCTCGCGGGTGTCGTTGCCGAAGCGCTCAACCACGAGTGTATCGAAGAAATTTACGGTGGGGTAAACGGGATACTTGGTATCTTGAACGAGCAACTCGTCGATCTTGCCGCAGAGACTCAGCAAACGATCCGCGCTCTTCGCCACACACCTGGCGCAGCACTCGGCACTTGCCGTTTCAAGCTTAAGAACCAGCAGGATTACGACCGTGTGCTGCAAGTCTTCGAGGCCCACAATATCCGCTACTTCTTCTACGCTGGTGGCAACGACTCGCAAGACACTGCCGACAAGATCTCCAAGCTCGCTCAAGAACGTGGCTATGCTCTCCGCGTGATTGGTATTCCAAAAACAATCGATAACGACCTCGTCACCACAGATCACACACCAGGGTATGGTAGTGTGATCAAATACATCGCGACGACCGTTAAAGAAATCGCCTGCGACAATGCAGCGATGGGCCAATACGACCTGGTGCAAATTATCGAAGTCATGGGCCGTAGCGCAGGTTGGATCGCAGCCGGTGCCGCTCTTGCCAAGAGTCGCGACGAGCCAAATGCGGCTCCACACCTGATCTACCTTCCAGAAGTTGCGTTCTCGGCAGAGAAATTCATCTCTGATGTACAGCACGTGCTGCAAAAGGAGAAATACTGCGTGGTCGTCGTGGGCGAAGGCCTCGTCGATGCGGATGGTAACTTCGTCTCTACCGCAAGTGCCAGTCCTGATGCATTCGGTCATTCCCAACTCGGTGGTGCGGGTGAATACCTCCGTGGCCTGGTTGAAGAAACACTGCAAATTAAGGCACGTGCGGTTTCCCTTGGCATGTCGCAACGCGCAGCAGTGCATTGCTCCTCGCAAACAGACAACGACGAAGCCTACCTAGCAGGTCAAGCGGCTGTCGAAGCTGCGATCGCTGGTGAGACCGACAAGATGATTACACTCGTTCGCGGAGATGGTGAAACCTACACTTGCGAAACAGGCCTCACGCCGCTTTCCGAAATCGCCAACGGCGTAAAGAAGCTTCCTGAGAGTTGGATTAATGAAGACGGTGTCAGCATGAACTACAACTTCTATAAGTATGCATTGCCGCTCATTCAAGGTGAGGTGAAGGTGCCATTTGAAAATGGCGTGCCGGTCCTTGCCAAGCTTAAGATGGTGAAGATTCCTCGTAAGCTCGGTGCCCACAGCTTCGAGTAAGCCTAAGCGAAAGTCATTTCAAACAGCCCCGTTCGGTTATCGAACGGGGCTTTTTTGTGGTTCATCGTCGATTAGTGGGAGAGGCATAGATGGACGGTGAATTTGCTTTTGGCTCTTGGGAGGGACGACCTCCGTGTCGTCCGGTACCGATGCGGGAGAGGCATAGATGGACGGTGGATTGGCTTCTGGCTCTTGGGAGGGACGACCTCCGTGTCGTCCGGTACCGATGCGGGAAAGGCTGACATAACTAACAACCCATAGCGAATCTTGGATTTTAATGTTATTTCTAAACGGCTGGCGGTCGACACGGAGGTCGACCCTCCCCAACAGAATAGCCGCCACATTAAGCTCAGATTGGTGTTTCCCCGATAAATGACGAACAACCATTTTTGTGACAGTCGAGGCGAAGTAGAAGCAACGCGCCTGTCACATTTTTTTGAGTGCAGCCCGCACAAGCGCGAACGCCACGGCCCAAGCTTTGTCTAGAGTCTGCATCCTACTCTCCTTATGCAGTCTTATTGCTCTGGTTCAGGACGGGAATCAGGGTTCGAAGGCCAAAGGACTCGCTTCGCTACATCTTACCTTTGGTGTAGGCGATCAGCTGTTTTGCGATCGGAATGCGGCGGTAGACGATGTCGGTCGGGTCCCAATAATCCTGATGAAAGATGACTTCGCCTTTACTGTTATAGCGGATGTGGGACATGCCTATCGACTCTTCCCAAGTGCCTGCTGGGGTGCTTTTGAAGTCTAGGCGCATGGTCCAGTCGATGTAGAACTCGCCACCGCTACGAATCACGCGGTTGAAGATGAACTCGGCAGCCGTGAGCGGTTCGAGGCCGTGAAGCATATAGTCGCGAATCTCCTCTGGGTGAGAGAACTGTTTAAAAGCGTCTCGGAAATACACATCTTTCGCATACACCTCGGTGGTCTTACTGCTTAAGTTTTCGTACGTGTAGTTGGTGAATAGATCTTCGATGCCAGCCAGCATGGTCGCTTCTTCGGCTGAGCCCGCAGCGGGTAGCTGAAAGAGGGCTGGGCTCGAGCGCTCAAGTGCAGCTTTATAGTCACTATCCGGGACGGTTTGAGTGTGCATATCGTTTGATGAGTTTTTGCAGGCAGTCATTGCAAGTAACGCACAAAGACTACTAATGATGTATAAGTTGCGATGTATCATTGGGAGAATAAAACGAGCAAAGTCAGGATTCATTACAAATAATTCAGGCTGCTGTAAGTTTTTAGTGATAATCTCGTATAATAAAGCCTATATATACCTATGCCGAATTCAGTGACGCCCCCTATTACATCAGATAAACCGCTAAAGATCGCAGTCGTTGGTTGCGGCGTCGCTGGGCTGACTGCGGCATGGCTGCTCAACCGCAAGCACGAGGTGCATCTGTTTGAGAAAAACGATTATGCTGGCGGACACACGCGCACCCTACGCGTTCCGTCTGGTGCCGATGCAGGCCTCCCGGTGGATACCGGATTCATTGTGATGAATCACCGCAACTATCCACACTTTACAGAGGTCCTGCGGCAATTGGGAGTAGAGCTGGCTGATAGTTCGATGACTTTCAGCTATTATGATCGGGCGAGTGATTACGGCTATTCCGGCAATACGTTGGGCGCTTTATTCCCTAAGCTTAGTTATCTATTCAAGCCTCAACACCTGAGCCTGCTAAAAGACCTGTGGCGCTTCGCTCGGATTGGTTCCCGCGACCTCAAGTCTGGTTACCTCGAAGGGAAGACCTTGGGGGAGTACTTCAAATCGCGGCGCTTTGGTTCTGCGTTCCTGAATAATTATCTCTATCCGATGGGAGCCGCCATTTGGTCCTCGCCTGTAGCGAAAATGGCAGATTTTCCTGCTCAGCCGTATTTGCACTTCCTTGAGAACCATGGGCTGTTGCGCTTGACCAACCGACCGCAGTGGAAATTTGTCGCGGGGGGCAGCCGCACTTATGTGGAGGCCATGCTGCGTGACTTCCCGCTGGCGCCCGCATTGTCCACCCCGCCACAGAGTATACGCCGCACTGAATCTGGGGTGCTGTTACAGATGCCCGACGGCCAGGAGCAACACTTTGATCATGTGGTGATCGGTGCGCATGCAGATGAAGCACTGCAATTGCTGGCAGACCCGAGTGACTCCGAGCGTGAGCGCCTCGGGCCGTGGCGCTATCAGCCAAACACTGTAGTACTGCACACCAGCCTGACCCACTTGCCGCCGAATTCGAAGCTGTGGTCGTCTTGGAACTTCATCCGTGAATCTGCGCACGATGATACTTCGCAGCCTGTATCGGTCAGTTATTATATGAATCGCTTACAGAATTTAAAGACGCGGCACGATTACGTGGTCACTTTGAACTCGAGTGAAGCAATTCCAGAGGCGCATGTGATTAATCGTACGACCCTCATGCACCCGCTTTATTCGTTTGATAGCATGGCAACACAGCCTAAGTTAGTGGCAATGAATGGGCAGCGTAATACATGGTTCTGCGGTAGCTATTTCGGCTATGGCTTCCATGAAGATGCAGTAAAGTCCGCGGTCGAAGTTGCGCAGCGCTTTGGAATCAAATTGTGAGTTGGAAGTCGCAGATCTACCGGGGTCAAGTGATCCATCAGCGCATGGGGCCAGTCGCGCATGCCTTTACTTATCCAGTTTCTTTCTTTGCCTTCGACCCCAAAGAGCTATCTTCTATTGTCGAGCAATGCGGGCTCTTTGGCTATAATCAGCCCAACATCCTGCGTCTAAACGATTGTGATTACTTGCATGGTGAGGATCGTCCAATTGGAGAGCAGGTTGATGCGTTGCTCGGGCCAGAGCGCGCTGGGCAAGCCACACGCATCATTACTTCGCCGCGCTATTTTAACTATGCGTTTAATCCGGTTAATTTCCATCTCCGTATGCAAGGTGCGCAGTTGATTAGTGTGGTGGCCGAGGTGAACAATACCTTCGGCGATCGGCATGTGTACGTTTTGTCAGATCTCGAGCCCGGAGAGCGCGCCAATACATGGCTCGCACAATGCCCGAAAGCGTTTCATGTCTCGCCCTTTAATGATAGATCTGGCGATTATCATTTCACCTTCCGGATCGAGGAGGATGAAATTTATTTACGAGTGGATTTGTATCGTGACGGTGCATGTGTGTTGAAAACATGGATACAAGGGTGTTGCGTGCCTCTCAGTGCAGCCAACATCATTCGCTATGCGCTGCTGCATCCTTTCGATACGGCACTCAATAGTATGCCGCGGATCATTTGGCAGGCAGCTCAGCTTTATTATAAAAAAAAGCTTCAGGTATACCAGCGCCCGCCGCCGTGTTCACCACAGACCTTGATCGATCGTGATGCGCAAGCAGAGCCGCATTCGATTATTTGAACTTATTTGCCAAGGACGACTTCCGCCTGAGAAGCCGCACTAACCGATTGTGCGCGACGCGGTGGGTGACTCTATCTTTTATTCTGCGTTCTTTCAGATCGGCGGGTGGTGCGGCGTCACTTAGCATTCAGATTTTAAACGTTTGTTGACTTGCATTAGGCTAGCGATGATCGTGACCAAATCACTGTAGATAGAAGTCAGCCGAAAGTCGAGATTGCACCACCTGAGACGTGGGTGGATCGCTATGGCAATTACTTATACGCCTACGCAATGTCGCGCCTGCGTAATGCCGATGCCGCTGCTGATTGTGTGCAAGATACCTTTCTCGCCGGCATTAAAGCCCTTGAGCGCTTCGATGGCAGTCGTGACATCAAGTTCTGGTTGCGTGGGATCATGCGCAACAAGATCGTCGATCAGATCCGCAAGTCGATTAAGGAGAACAAGGTCGACATCGATAATGAGGATGAGACCTTGCTGGAGAGCTTCTGGTTTAAATATAGCGGGATCGCCACGACTAATCCGGACCCTTGGCAATTCAATCCGCGTAAGGCCTATGATAATACCGAATTTTGGGACGTGTTTAATGTCTGTATTGATAAAGTTAAACAGCCGGCCCGTCAGGCATTTGTGCTGCGCATGCTCGAAGACATGGAAACTGAGGAAGTTTGTAAGGTCATGGACATAACTCCGAATTATTTATGGGTTCTATTGCACCGCGCGCGCCAACAACTCAAAGTGGCACTCGAGGAAAAATGGACCGGAAAAGATGTTAAGTAATTTTATTTTCTAATGTTTACCTGCAAACAAGTCTCTCATTCATTATCCAAAGAGGATTATGCGAAGCTCTCTCCCG
>Ga0209092_10000191_pt1 | contig 57978 bp, 39 predicted proteins | sample FraStrMetagenome_FD_187446 | JGI IMG/M metagenome (GOLD analysis project Ga0209092, IMG submission 187446) | Marine eukaryotic phytoplankton communities from Arctic Ocean - Fram Strait ARC3M Metagenome (SPAdes) (version 2) | ecosystem: Environmental > Aquatic > Marine > Oceanic | place: Fram...
GCCATATTTTTATTGTCATTTGTATTTTCATCAGGATGCCAGGGAATAAAGTCGCTTTCCAATGATATGTTTTCCAGACCAAGTTCTGCTTGATTTTCGGAATTATCAGAAATTGAGTTTGGTTCACAGTATGCGGGGTAAGTATAGAAAATCATCTAGGAGTCCAAAAAATTGCATTTATGTAATATTTAACCGATACCCCTATCTTCTTAGATAGGTAAGATATTTTCTTGCGGAGAAGTGAAGTTGTGGAGTCTGTCCTAGAGTACATCGCCAATTTTAAAACACTATAAATATACCATTACAAACAAACCGTACCGTACAGGACTCATCAAATAATTCTTATTTTTCTTCTTTTTGTGATACTTCACATAGTGTAATGTTTCCTAAGTGACTTATTTTTTACGCTATGAATTTTGAAATGTTTTTTAATACATCTAGACATTAATTCAACACCTTTGGGTACTAATTAAGAAATGGATTCTTAAGTAATTTTAGTTTCAGGTTCAATTGATAGGTATGTGCCCATTCCATATACGTGTATTCAATCCACAATAAAACCTAAGAAATTCATTCGTTTCTTCTACTCAAGGTAATATCAAAATTAAAAGCGCGCCACTATTTTTTTAGATTATTATTATTATTATATTTTGGACTTGGATTTGATTGGGCCACTGCATCGAAATTTGCTCCCGTTACTGTTTTTATCATTCATTTCTAGTCAATGCAATAGAATACAAGCCGTAAACTCGCAATTTCCTATGAAGAGAAGTAATAGCGTTCCCACGTGTGACACTCGAAGACAGACAGATTTTTCGAAAAAGCCATCTCATTTTACAACTTCCTCCCGAAACGACCACTACGATACAATCCAAGCACTCTTAAATGATTCTTCAGATGAATCTGAAAATGAAAATCCATCCCATGATAAAAAATCGTTCATGTATGAAACTATTGAGAAGAATACAAGAGACAAAGCTGTACCAACACGGGCACATTTAGTGAGACCGAAACAAACATCATTCACTTTTGAATCATCACTACAGCTAGATACTAAAAAGTGTGACATCACTAAAGCGTCAAAACGAAAAGTTCTTCTGGAAAGTGATAGTGAGAATGATAATGATTCATATGAAAAACAATTCCAATCTGGTCAGAAAGGAGCCTTGCATTATAAGCAAGATGAAGAGAACTTAAAGCATAATGAATTTTCTAGTTTTAGTATGCGATTGTTTGACTGTGACGATGAGAAAAATAGTAAAACTGCTGCTCATAATCAAGATACACAATGTGACGATAACAGTCTATATGGGAAATTTCAATTACGAGACTTCTCATCGTCGTCATCATCATCCTCTTGTTTTTCATCAGAGTCGACACAGTCACAAATTGACTTAAAAAGTAAAGAAAAACAGCCATGCAACACTAAAAGTCTACAACCCAATGCTTCAGAATACATACATAAAAATTCGGATTCTACTAACAATGATATATCAGCACCAATTGCATTTCCAGTGGAAAGTATACAAATTGGGCTGCATGGAATTTCTGCTCAATCGCCATCGTTCAATAAGCGATCACGAAATTGGTTTCAAAAACTCAATAGTCCAAAAAATAAATCACCAAAAGTTCCCAAAGAAATAAAAAAGAAACCTTTGAAGCAAAGCAAAATATCTTTTCCCATAGATTATAAAAAACAAACTCTATGTCAAAAGAATATGAAAAGATGTTTGAGCAATCAAGAGAATATCGCTGTGGAAGTACTTGAAATTGATAGTGAAGACGATAATGAAGACCATCACACTTATCAAAAGGTGGACTTTCACAATTCCAAGTCAAAATCCATTTCTCCTTTGCATTGCATTTCCAATACATCTTATCACGACGCCAATAATGAAATATCCTATGATGCGAAAGAAGATGGAGATGAAATCATATCATTTTGCTCTAGAGGTGACGATGATGATAGCCGGGATGAAAATTACCAATACGAACCTGAGGAAGAAAATTATAACGAATGTAATCTTGAACCATCCCAACCAGAAAGAATCGCTAAAAAATCAAATAAAAACAATGTAACGTATAGTCTCATTGATGACGACGACGATGACGATGTATGTGTCATCACAGCCCCCATGCAATCAGACTTGCAAAATACTAGATCTCAGAATAGAAATAAAAGAGCCAGAAAGGTGTCATGTTCAAATTCTTCTGCATCAAAAACAGAATTTATTCGAGTAGGTGGAAAACACAGCGATATTTGGATGAAATCATCCTCTGATATGAGTTCGAAAAGCGTCAGGAGAACTTATCCGTTACGGAACGATTTAAGCGGAGGCTCCGGTGTAGGAATGGGAGGATTTATGCTGATGGGGAATAACGATACAGATGCTGAAAAAAATATATCACAAGAATCCACTGTTACAAGTAAAAAAGTACCTTCCAGAAGAAGAAGCGCGCCAACAAGAGAAAAAACAGGGAGATCGACAAGCAAAAAGGCATATTCAACTAAAAGAAGGTACAAGAGAAAACGATGGGGTGGAGCATCATCTAAGAAGAAATCCTACACCAGAAAAAAAGGTAAATCAACAAATGCAAAGAAAGAGTGGTCTCGCCGGGAACAAGGTTATGGTTCAGGTCGAAAAGGGGAGTACATGCAAATTTCAAGACAAGATCCTCAATTAGGTAATGATGGTGGGGCCAACATCACATTCTAATTAAAACCGCAGATGTGGTTTATTGAAAAATATATTCGAATTTGTGACTGATGATTTAAATTAAACTGTTTTTTCAAAAAAATATTAAATAAGATTCGTTTCAAATAATTTAAATAGGCACCGTGTACATTTAGTTTAGAATGGCAGATGTGTAGCACATGAAATATGAAGCAATTGACTTTCAAATTTATAAATCTATTTATGATAATAAATTACATTTATCTCTTTAGCAATCCACAAATTGTTAAATGAATAGAAAACCTATTCACATGTACCGTGATCGAAATCGAAATGAAAGAAACATTTTTTTGTTTTCAAATCTCGGTCCCCATGCGATGTATGGAAAACGAGTACCGTTATACCACCACTTCAAAAACATATTTTTTCATAGTAGGTTTTGAAGAAGATGTGTAAAGTTGTGTCTTTTCTTCATTTAGCGGAAACGAATACCATCCCTGCTTCATGAATCCGACAGCCGCGCGGGACTCGTCGTGCTAATTCATAAACATCCGTTCTATATATTTTTGTATCACATATATTATGATGTTAGTTAAATTTAAAACGACACATGAATTTCCTCTTTGTAGGAAGTTGCAACGTAGAATTTTTTAAACGTTTCAATCGCAAAATAATGATCTTGGAAAATGTGCATGAATTAAAAATAGCGTATGGCACATTCACCTATGGGAACAAAAGGGGAAAATATTATCAACTGTTTCACAATATTCATACCTGTTCAGTTATAAAGATTATATAACAGATCATTTTGTCCAACTCAATTCATTCTTGAAAACATTTTCTCACATTGAAACAAAACGGCTCTTTCCAAAAAAAAATAGTTAGAAAAAAGATAAGATTTCCAATGATAAAGCAAGAGATACAAAACCACTGTGAGGTAAAGTCAAATGCATCTTACTCAAAGTGGCACACACAGCAGGGTCATGGCGGCCCAAATGGTTCTTTTTACCCAAGCATCCATCGCCTAGGCCCTAATTCTTACCATCACACTTCTACACAACAGTCTCAGTATCCTCCTAATTCACAGTCACAAGGTTTAGATAAGCGTTGTTTGCATATCAATTCAGTCCCACCACAAATAAAAGAACAAATGAAAGATGTTCCAAGCCCACACACACATGATGTCTTATGTGGGAGAGGAGGATCTTCGAATCGTCACATTGGAAATACTAATTTTCGCGATTTAGTACAAAGCAACAAAGCATTGTACGTGACACTGACGAAACGACAAAAAATGATGGTGGCCCGTAGTATTGTTCAAATTGTGCGCAGCCAAAACCCACCTGGTCGGTTTCTACAAAAAGACCCTGAAACTGCTTTGTGGTTTGACATTGGAAGAGCTCGTGCTCTGGAAAAAACAAGTCAAGCCTTAAGAGAGAAGCCCTCATCATCCTCTGATAAGGGCTCCTCAAAACTTCAAAAATCAGCAACAGACAAGGATGGTCAAAAATCTACACTTATTGGTAGTACATTGAAGGAGAGTCCTTCACACCCAACCAAAACTAAAGAAAAGAAATTTTATTGTTCTGATCATCCCCACGACAACAACTCAGATGAAATTCCACCGATCACTATTCCTGATCATTTACCACAATTTCAAGTCTCATGCTTAAGCAGAAAAGAACCCAGTCCGCAGTTTATTGTGAAGTCTTTAGGAAGACCTCATAACTATACGTCTAGATCAACGCATGAGAAAGCAGGAACCGGTCCTTATCCTCCGCAGTTCCACTCCAATGTGCGACCAAGCAGTGCACATCAAGTGCCGAACGGAAGAACTTATTCCAGGCAAATGATGCATTCAGAGGAAAATCATCAACATCCTCGAACTATGCATCCTCCCAAAGCCCCTCCGATGCCTCCCCATTCTTTTCGTTCTATGGAACCATACTACCAAGACTCTCAACAAGCACAGACAAATGGACCCGAGAAGACTGCTACATCTAGAATCACTCAAGGGCCACATAGAATTGGTCTCAACGAGCATCAATATACTCACAAAGAAATCACGCACCACGAACACAAATCCAGGCCACTACATCCCAAGCCTCATTTTTCAGCACATGGTCCTAATCAAGCCCGTCATAGTGACAATTGCTCCTCTGAGGCATATTCTAGTCCCTACTTGGTAGACTTGAACAAGAATGATTATCATTTGCACAATTATCATCCAGATACCGAAGGTAGATTTGCTTGTGTTGGCCCAAACCAAACACAAAATGCTCATCACACACCTTTGCCACCACACAACCAATTCAAGATTCACAGATCTAGAGCTTATGACCCAGAGCAACGAATTATACCACAAGTGTCCCTATCTTCCTCTTCTTCTTTTTCATCATCTCACAACTCTCCCGTCATTGAGAGCCACGGGAGTAGGATGAATTCTCTCCCACCGGCTGCGCCTCCACGCTTACCTCCACCACCACCACCGTATCAGCAAAGAGCCTTCGATGGATATAGTGGTAATCAACATAAACGTATGCGGGTCGAATATGTCCATGGAACTCAAGGGGGACACATTGCCCCTCCTATCCATCATTACAATAGTAATAACCGTCAATCTCAATATGCTTCTGCTACCACTTTTGGGCAACATCAAGGACTTTCTCATGATGGTTCGAAACTGCCTCGAAAACAGTATAGGACTATTGAACAAAATCATCCGCCTTATTATTCCCAGCAGCATCTTCAAGATTTATCTCGAGAATTCCGTCCACCTTCACCAAAAGGTATGGATAATACCAATCCTAACAAACGCAAGGCAATTGATGTGAGAAATGATGCTGTATCTGAAAACTCTCAAAAGATTGCATATACCCGCGATATCAAAAATCCAACTCCTTCGACTGCCAATGAGGATCGAGCCCAAGAAGTTTCCTTATCATCATCTTCCTCAGTCACGGAAGCAAGTTGCATTAGTACTTCAAACGAAAGCCAAGAAAAGGGAAATGATACATCTAAAAAGGCACCTTTCATTGGAGGCTTAGCAGCATTGTCAAAGGCTGCTTCACTGATTGAATAAGCCGCTAGCTTGTGCAGTTTCATCTATGATAAGCAGCCGATTTTCTCGAGTTGAAGATGAATTTAAAGAAGAAATCATTATTCATGTACATATCATTTTTCATACATTGTTATTATTTCATAGTAAAAGAAAGCCAAAAAACCTCCATCTTTTAATATCTTATCTATTGTCTCATTGCCCTAGCATATATCAATTTTTGTTTGGATAAACAATACCATTGCTTTATATGGCTTCGACATAGTCATACTTTTTCCTAATTGAAGTACCCTTGTTCGTCGTTAAATTAGGAAGGAAATCTCTTTCTAATTCATGGGGCATGCTTGCAAGTTGAAATGCGCTAAATTAATCTTACATCGAATGCTTCTATTTGACTTCAATGAATCCTACTATGATCGAGGATGTTATATAAAAATATGAGCACTCCAAAACTTAAGCAGTCAAAACAACTTTTCTTTCATATTAGGTATATTAGATTATTTTCACTGATCTTTGTGTCATGAGAAGATGACTAGTATACGAACAGAACCTATCTTAACTTTTCAATACTCACTATCTAATTGTTTTTCCACAGCCATATACAAATCAAATACTTCACTCAAGCAATGGATGCATTTGAGCTTTCAATATTTAAGGAGGCAATTACAGCATTTACGGAAATCGCAAACATCGCTATAACACCAAGTAAATATGATAAACTACGAAAGAGTGATACAGCGAATGCATAAAATAGTGAATGAAGCACACGTCCAACGACAAACGTAGTGAAAGCAACGATATGGGTCAATGAGTAACTGTCCTTTGCTTCTTCGTCTTGCACGAAATTAATGCATAACAAGGCCCCCCAACCAAGGATCATTCCGTAAGGAACATTTTCAAGGTCATTATTCACCATTCTCTGAGCTCGAAATTGTGCTTGTACTGACTCTTGTGTCACTTGGCCTTCCTCTTGCTGGTATTTGTCTTCTGGTGAACGCCCTCCTGCATTATTTTTTGCATAGCCAAGATATAAATTGATGACAACAACTTTAAGAAAAAGAATTAGGGAGAGAATAGCTGTTGCCTGCAAGGCTGAGATATACAAGTCTGTCATTTTTCTTTTTGTGCTCTCTAGCTACTCAAAAACTGCACGAATGAAAGACCTTGTTGTGTGAGGTGACGTACTAGTGATTTTCTTTACGAAGAAATCATAACACTTATTTTGAGAATTTGAAAAAGTATACTTTTTCCTAAAAAAACAGTAAAAAATTACTCTCCAAAGAAGAATATATATTATAATTTTAGATTAAATGATAACTCTTTCTTTACACATTGTATATATATCAATACTCATATAATGTAGTTGTTGAATTACCTTTCTTGAGGTTTGTTATTGCAAATTAATTCAAGGGAGCATAAACGAGCCAACAAACACTACGATTTAGATGCACTCGCAAGTGCATTCTTCTTTATTTTTAATGCGCTCATACTATGTAATAATGATAAAATTGATCATTGTAAAAAAAGAAAAATATCAATAGAACTTAATTCAATTTCAATAGTGTTATAGTAAGTTCCATTAGCATCACTTCCGTTCAGTCCTAAGCAAAGAAGACATCTGGATCAAACTTAAGGTGTGGGCTGACAGCTGTCCCATTTTGAATAATTCCACCTTAGCTCTCAAATTTATTTCTTTGAATATAGATTACTGTGGAAAGTGTTTCCAATGGTTGCTTCACTTCACAGAAATATTATCAAAATAGTGTCTACCAATACGATATACAATTTATAGCATTTTTTTTAATGGAAAGAAAATTATGCATTTGATTTCAAATTCAAAAAATTTTAGCTTGATAAAATCAAAATTAATAACATTTCGAGCAAGTTTCTTTTAAGTTTTTTTGATTCTTACAGACATACTGCCTCGTTAAGTCAAAATGTCCTATGCAGATGATTGCAAAGACCTCAGACTAGAATCAGTAATTGGATTCAATGGTTTAGTTCCAAATGGACTTCAATACACTCCTTGTGGAAAATTTCTTTGTTACCCCCTAGGATCTATTGTTGTTGTTAGGAACTTGATTCATGGTGGAGAGAAACATGCTTTTCTGGACGCAGAAAATAACCAAGAGGTATCCTGCATATCAATATCCAAGGACGGTCAGTATCTTGTTTCTGGTCATACTACAGAAGGATCTAGTACCAACGACGCACATGCCGTCATATGGGACCTTCAAAAAGCTATGAGAAATTGTGAACAAGGAACGCCTTCTGCTGGGGGATGTATTTTACACTATCTGCATCAACATAAAGGAAAAATCAAATCCGTCGACTTTAATTGTGATACTACCCATATTATAACTCTTGGTGGTTTGGACGATAATGATTTAGTTTTATGGAATATAGAAACAGGAGAGAAAATATGTGGAAGCCCGGCAGCAACTGATTCTGCCAATTGTATTCGGTGGTTAAATGGTAGGAATGATAGATTCGTAACTTGTGGATCTCTTCATTTGCGAGTGTGGGAAATAAGTTATTCTACCCCAAAGATGCATGCTTTAAACGCCACCATGGGATCTATGCGTCGCATAATGAAATGCATTGATATTTCAAATGATGATTCATTTGCATATGCAGGAAGCACCACAGGAGAGGTGTTGATGTTTAGAATAGATAGAGATGATATAAAACCCTATGATGTGCCTGAAAGCAAGCGAGCCAGTCTTCAAACGTACAATAGAGAAAGATTCTCGAAAGGTGTCATATCAGTCAGGTGCATTATTAATCCTGCAACAGGAAATACAAACATTTTAGCTGGTGCTGGCGATGGAATCATTCAAATTCTCAATCCTAAATTAGAATTGATTCAAACTCATAGAGTTCAACTTAGTGGTGCTGTAACTAGTATTTCACTATCTCCTACAAAAAACGGGTTTTGTGTTGGTACAGAACTTTCTCAGCAATACTTTGTGGATATTTCTACTTTTACACCAGAACTCTGTGGAACCTGTCATTATGGAAAAATTCAAGATATTAAATTCCCAAAAGAATGCTCCGAAATTTTTGTCACAGCTTCTGTAGAAGACATCAGAGTTTGGAAAGCCACACAAAAGGAAGAACTGTTACGTATTCGAGTTCCTAATAATACTTGTCATACGATAGACATCACAAAATCCGGCAACGCCATTGTTTCTGGTTGGTCCGATGGTAAAATAAGAACATTTTTACCTGAATCAGGAAAACTCAAATTTCTCATCCCAGAAGCTCATGCGGATAGTGTGACAGCTCTCGCAATATGCGACTCTGAGCACCAAGATAATACAGAGTGGAAAATTGTTAGTGGCGGTAAAGACGGCAGGGTCAGAGTTTGGAAAGTAGCACCTTCTCATCAAAAGATGATTCATTCAATGAAAGAACATCGAGGTTCTATCCACGCCGTAAAGTGTGATGCAGCTGGCAAACAAGCTGTATCAGCTTCTGCTGATGGTAGCTGTATTGTATGGAATATTGCGAAAGGGATCCGTATTTTGGCTTTATATGAATCAACTATTTTTACTGACGTGCTTTTACATCCTGATGAAAGCCAGTATCTCTCATGTGGAACAAATTGTAAGATTAGTTATTGGGACGCATATGATGGAAGTGCAATCCGTGTGATAGGAGGAGGTGACGGAAAAATGACATGTCTAGACATACAATCTGATGGAGATACTTTCGTAAGTGGGAGTGCCGACAAACTTGTAAAGCTATGGACATATGATGATGGACTTGTGATTGGTGTAGGAAAGGGTCATAGTGGAAAGATCAATAAAGTTGCGATAAGTCCAGACCAAAAACGAGTCATATCTATCGGAAACGAAGGTGGTATTTTTATTTGGGATTTATCAGGTTTTTCTAAATAATCGGAAGTGCAACTTAAAGGCTCGGCATTGTTTAGCATTTACAATCGCAAGCTAAACCTACTCTTAATCTAGAAAAGTTTATAATTATTAAATTCACTTTTGCGTTCTTGGTGTTTGCTTAGTTCTTCGAAAACAAAATGTGAGATCAAATCAAAATGAATTTGTTTGTCCCACGAATCTACGGTTCTGTAGAGTATGAGCTTTTTGTTTCTACGAGCATTTAGTACAGAATTTACGTTTGGTAGCCAACAGAATATAATTAAGTTGATTCTATCAAAAGATCATTCTTTTTATCCAACCAAAGTAATAATGTCATATTCAATTTGCTCTCAATCGTCCTCTGAATATGAACCGGAATATGAACCTGAGTCAATTATTATATCTGAGAATAACATCAATTTAAAATTTGAAGTCCTCACAGTAGTTCCACCACCTTTAGAATATATGTCATCACTTCATTCTTCTCAACAAGAAATCAGTGGACGTCAAGTATGGTGCGGATCTCTATTGCTTACAGAATTCTTGTTGGACACTTTCTTTGATTGTGACTCAAATGTAAAAACAATATCAAACCATTCTTTTTTGCATGAGAAACGTGTATTGGAATTGGGAAGTGGAACAGGAATAGTGGGCATGTCAGTTGCAACTTGTTTCAGTACCAATTGTGTAGCTCTTACTGATGGTGATGAGGAAGCCGTAGACTTATTGATTCAAAATTTACAAAATAAGTCTAATCTTTGTGACGGCACAAACATAAATTCAAAAGGTTTGTCCAGAGTAAAAGGCACAAACTTGTTGTGGGGATCAGATGCTGATGTTGAGGAAAAATTCTGCAATTGGTGTCGTTCTGAATGGCCATCAACTTGGACCCAAGATGAATCAATTGCATTTGATATATTACTAGCAGGTGATGTTCTGTACAAAAGCCAACTTCCCACCTTATTCTTTTCGACTGTGAAAAAATACATGGCAAAAGATGGTGTTTTATATCTTTGTCATGTACCAAGGGCAGATGTGGATCAAAAGGTTGTCAAGGATGCCGTAAATGATGCAAACTTAGTTTATGAAGAAATGGACTTGACTAATTTGATTAAGAAATTACCAGATTCTTATCCGCATCATGATATCGAGAGAGCATCTATCTATAAAATAACTTTCGATGTATAAATATTTTTTTTGTAAAATTTCGGATGATCTTTTGTGCAAGTAAGATACATAGACTTTTATGCGAATCAAAGGAATAATTCTATGCCTACAGTTAATTATGCAAAAGGAAAAACCCAGTTCAATCTAGAAAACAATCTTTAATTATAAGTTAGCAGTTGTCACTCTGGGGACAATCATTCCTTTACCCAAAATCATCTCTATATTAGCAATCTAATTTACACGTATTCTACAATGCATGAATCATAGAGACCAAAATCCATGAACATTATTCTATTTTTGATTGGAGAAATTTTGGATTCCAAATGATCTGATAGACCACCCCACCAGGTCGAACCTTTCTTTGTTTTCAAAAACCATTCATCTTTTGGTCCCATTGTGACAGCAACTAGATCTTCAGCCCCGCGACGATCATAGAGAAGTTGTTTTAGTCCCTTAGGAATCTCATCTCCAAATTCCCACGAACCATCTGTGAATACCAAAAAGAAGGATTTCCACTTTTTTCCAAAAGCTACACATGCGACTTCTTTCTTGCATATCTTTAAACTTTTTGACATTCCTGGACAGCTTACCCAATAGTGATCACCATTATTTAGTTTTATATAAAATCTTTTCTTTGTACCTATAGAAACGTAAACTGGAGGCTTTGGAACGTGAGTCCGTTTTCTCACATCTAGCTTTTCAATTAATTTTGGTGGGATCAACGATGTGAACGAGGTGTTACCATACTTATAAAGAACAACTGTTCCAATACCCGTTGTACTGACACTAATAACATCTGAGTCTCTAGAATGAAGCATACTTTTTACCTGAAACATACTTTTAGGCGGTACTTCGACCATATATTTCTTTTTCGCTTCATCAGAACGGTCATAATTAAAGTTTTTTAGATCAACATCAAATTGAGCTTTCAACCCTCTTATTTCCTCTAATTCACGTATTCTTTCCTGCAGCTGATCTCTTTCGGCACCCAAAATAGCTAATCCTATATCGCTTAGGTCTATTTTGTTTCTTGAAGTTTCTATTTGGGCTTTTGCAGTAATTCTAGATGGAACTTTATTGTCTAGTGTTTTGCTATTATTCTCTTGATTCAAATGTCCCTTGTCTATTGCCTCATTTGTGTTGTCTAACTGTAACATTTGAGAATCAAAATAAGTCAGTTGTGGAGGACGCTTTACTAGCTCAAATAAGGCTCTCAGTGATTTGCACTTCTTGAATATCTCTCTAACTTCTCCATTCAAAAAATGGCATATTCCGACACTTTTAGATCCATAATATACATTTATTCTGAAAATGTCATTCTTGTCTTGGATTTTGTTTTGATTTCTTCTTCCTTTGTAATCGAGATTCTCTAAATAACCATTGGTCCTGCTTGTCCGTACATTCGACCGCAGAAAAGAAATCACTTTTATCGTAGTTTCATGAGCGATTTCTTTACATCCAGGAATCGATCCAAAATATTTTCTAATGCTAGAGATGTCTAGAGAATCGCTGCTTTCTTTTGGAGTGTGTTTGAGCATGGTGTAGGCTGAACACCATTGATTTAATCCTCAAGTTGTTGAGTCGTCAATGATTATAAGTAACTTGAATACAGCAGCAGTATTACTGTCGCATCATCTTCATGATGTTCTCGAATTAAGCTGTTCAATTTTGTGCATCAAATCATGTGTATCAAGGAACACTCTACTTGAGTTCAATGTATCTAATAATGTTGTATGTGCTAAGTAAATCCCATTTTTAATTTGAATCTATTTACATATAGAAACCGTTATCATAAGAAATCTTGAAGCTGTCTATATAATCACATAAGCCGCACAAGTGCGTGAAATTCTTCAAAATTATTTACGCCAGCCAAAATCATGATTAAATAACTAGTAAACTTAATAATTAAATCAAAACTTCACAATTTATGAAAGAAATGTACCAAGAAGGAAAGAGTCCTCTCTCTGAAGCGAATTGGATAACAAGACGATATTGCATTAGAAGAACTTAGTTTAATGAAGAAAAAGAAAAGATTATGTTTTCATATATTTCTCTTTCTTAATTTCCGAAAGGTTTTTTGATATACTTGCTGTTCCCAGAATGAAAGTTAACAACATTCCAAAATAAGTGTCTCCCAAAAATATCATAGATTCATAAAAAAGTAATACCACTTTTTCTTGGAAAAAACATTGAAGGATTCATTGAAATATAACTTTGATAGCTACTCAACTTTGATCGTGATTTGCGATGTTTGTGCTTTTCTTATCTTTTTGAAATATGTCCACCTTCCAAGTATCCCAATCAAGTGGTGTTATTGCTTCATAATCTCAAAAAGATATATTTAGTCTCTGCACGCATAATAATTTTTCTCCCTACACTATCATATTATTCTTTATAACTTATTTATTACATCGAAACTATATCGTTGGAATAATGAATACGTGTTCCATTAGGATTATAACCCAATGCAATCGGACAAAAACATCACAGCATTCAGAATATGGGCTATATTCAATTCCATTTTAATTTATGCGCCGTGCATTGCAAATGAAGTGCAACATTGATACTGCACCTACTTTTTTTTATGTTAATGAACTTGCTACCAAGTTTTCAAAGCGACCCTCTAATAATTAAAGAGAAGAGCCTGAACGAAATTTTGATAAATATATTCTTCTGTAGGTTCGTAGTATTATTTTACATACAGCAGCTTTCTATGTATGATGTCATCTAATTGAATTGATTGCGTCTTCAATGTTCTGTCGATGTGCAACAGAATTCATAAAAAGAAGCAATGAATTGCAGAGAACACAAGCTTCCAGAGCTAGAACTGGCAACCAACCAAGTTCGTGAAGCCCTTCAATGCCTTCTTCACACAATACTTTTTATACGAGCACCCGGACCCGTAGTTCCACAAGACGTACATTGCGAAGGATTTGATCTTACCTACACCCGAATTGCAGGGACTGGAGCGGGAAATGTTCACGACAATTCGACAGCTGCATCAAAAATGAATCCAATATTGGGAGAAAAGCGAAATGTGGATAAAAAAGTAAACGATGCAATAGAAATATTTTTGCGATCGCTTACCCATGTTGGTCCAGAACTCTTACAGGGATGTTTGACAGTTTCTTTTTTTGAAAGACGGGCCACACAAAAGCTATTTTGGTCACATGAGGAAAAAGTTGTGTAAGTATCTTCAATAATTTATGGTGAAAATCTACATATCACGTTCTAATTTTTCATATAGATGGGAACAATGGGTTGTTCCTGTCTTGGTAAATAACACTCCAAGACCTGTGAATGACGACACAGCATCGAAAATTGAAAGACAACGCATACAGGTAAAGGACACCATTTATGCATGTTCATGTGGTATGTTAAGATTAAGATGTGGTATGTAGTTAATCTTCATTTAAATATTTTTTTAATTTATTTCATGTCAAAAAACAGGATACAGCAGAGGGTATGTTAAAAGAAACTATGATGAAAGTATTCGATGAAGTAGGCGGCGATGTTGAACATATTCCTCCAGTAATGTATGAATTTGAGATAAATTGTTCGAAACGAAGCGATGATAGAGAGAATATTTACGCAAGAGTCGCAAATATGCCTGCCATGATAAATTTGAGTTGAAAGAATATTGTAAGAAATGTTTGTATGCAGATTATTATGAAAATGTGTTCATTATATTTCGGCAACCTTTAACAGATAGCTTAACTTAAGTGAGTCTCTGTGCAGAAATGTAAGATAAAAATGAAAGCAAAAGTTTTGCAATTTTGTTTATCTATGGAAATTTTTAGAATACCCAGTTGAGAACTCCACATGCTTTACGAACCCCATTTTCATCATGAATTACTATTGCTCGCTGCAAATTTTCTTCAGCTGTAAATCCATTTCCACCCCTTAAGTAAATCCATTGGTCAATTGCGTCACCTCTTAAACTAGAATCATATTGAATAGCAGGACCATTTGAATCTGAATTTTCACCAATATATCTAATCCAAGGATCATTTTCATCTCCGTCGCCAAAGCTATCCTTGTTCCAGTAATGCCCTTTTACCAAATTTGGACTACTACATGTCATTCCCTCGTGGATATGTATCCCGCAACCGTTCTTTACATAGTCGTTTTTTTCCTTCTTACATTTCGATGGCAACCCTCGCATATTCAGTCGGATCCAGATATCACTTGAAAAAAGCCCCTGTTGAACCTCCACAGTTCCCCGGGGAAAGTTTTCTATAAGGGTTTCGGAAGAGCCGTCTTCTGTATTACACACGTTGCATGTTGGGTAATCACTCATGTATGCAATAAGCTTCTCTTGCCTCTGTCTCCGTGGCCTTGCCTTACTTCTTTGCCTTGCTCTTTTTCTTCTGTATACATTATTATCTGCATTAATCAATATCAAAGAAAACGACATGAAAAAAAATCTAAAAATGGCAGTAGTAATCATCATTCTCAATAACTTTCAATGGATGTTTCGCCTCTCACGAATTTTGTTGTTCTTTTTTATGTTTTAATCACTCTTGAGAAGGTATTAATGAAGCAAAAAAATGCAGAGCCTAATTAGAAGGTCACAATAGTCATTTCAAAAAGCTAAAAATTATTTTGTTACTTAGAGTATTGAAGTAAAAAGACTCCAATGGTAACTTGATTTATATGTCTTGTGACATTCAAAAACTTGGCCCATGAAAAGGTTTTACTTCGGCATTCTATTTTACCAACAGCACTCTTATTCTGCTGGATGAGAAAGGTTGTAGAATATTTCATTGTTTTTGAGAATGAAGTGAAGATTTTCTTTTGTTTTTCAGCCAAACGCAAAAAATATAGTATGCAAGCATATGTTACTTTTAGCTAGCAGCAGATACAAACATACCTATATTGATCTAGAGCAATTCAAATCCACATTTTTTTCTATTTCATTTTATTTCTTGTTTCCTTTTGAAATCGCACACGATGATATAACATATCCGTCATGCATACCTTTTGATAAGCCTCCAGAGATGGTACAAGTAATGACTTGACTTCAAATGAAGTTAGATTCAGAATTGTTTCAAAAAATTAACTTGAGCTTTTTTATAATTTTTTTGACAAAAAATACTGTCGTTTATGCTGAGCAAGAAAGTTTTATTAGCTGAACAGTTAGTATTTTATTCAGCTTTAGTCCCCAAGAAATCTCGATGAGTTTAAATCAGAATGAAATTTCCTTCATTGTGAATTGAAATTTCTTTTCTGGAGTGTATATTTATAGTTATGAACTAATATTCAATTCGATGTTTTGACCAGCAGTATGCTTGCAACATATTTATTGTTCGTGCATTCATGTTGCACGACTTCAATTTGAAGTAATGAACTTAATTGATAGTTGCCTCAGCAGATTGGTCTTTCAGGACGTATTAAAGGGATGTTTTTCCGTAGACTATCGGAATATGAATCTCATAATTAACATAAAAATAAATAACCTATTAATTAGGTGTACAAGATAATTTGGATCGTCTCGTTGGATATTTCTGCGTTGGTTTCAAAAAGTTGAAAAATCATTTCATCAAAATGCAGTCAACTTAAAATCTAGTATGGTACTGTACGCTGCAATGACACGCGGCTTCTGTATAACAAATTTATCTACATCGGATTTTGCATATGTTTCTCGTAGCACAACTTTTTTGAATATTAGAGCACGACAAAAACAACAAATTGAAAACTCAATCCGTTTCTCTAAGTGAAAATGGATAAGCTTCGTACCCTGTTCCCGTTAGACTATACCATCATACCAATTAACCAAGACTAATAAATAACAACAGCGGTGTTTGATTGGAAAAAGCTGCTGTAAATCAAAGCTGTAAATCAAAAGTGTGCGAAAGTAACCATGTCGATGAACATCTTTCGCTTATGCGGAGACATGTCACATGTCTTCAGCATCATTGTTCTCCTTCTAAGGCTTCGTGTGGCAAAGAACGCGCAAGGTATGCAATGTATTCGATCTATTTTATGTACACGAAATGAGTAACATCACACATTTCTCGTTTCTAAATGAAATCTCCAATCTAAGATTTGTTTATTTCACTTTGATTGAAACTATTTCTAATATATACAACACTTTTTCATTCAGGTATTTCTGTCCGGACTCATGAGCTCTTCTTAGCAGTTTTCGTATCACGGTACCTGGATTTGTTCACGCAATTCTACTCGCTGTATAATTCTGTTATGAAAGTACTTTACATTTCTTCTACAGCATCCATAATCTACACAATCCGTTTCACAGAACCAATCAAATCCACTTATGATAAGGCACAAGATACCTTTCTTCACTGGAAATTTGCTGCTTTGCCATGCTTTATCCTTGCGCTTATTACATCATTGGTTGGAAGTAGATTTCATACCGGATTTGTTGAAGTAATGTGGACCTTTTCCATCTACTTAGAGGCCATTGCCATTTTACCTCAGCTAGTTGTTTTGCAAAGGTATCGGGAGGTAGAAAATCTCACAGGTAATTACATCTTTTTCATGGGAGCGTACCGAGCACTCTACATTGTGAATTGGATCTACAGGGCTTACACTGAGAAGTACTACAAACACCATTACGTCGTATACTTTTGCGGTGTTTTGCAAACTTTGCTTTATGCCGATTTCTTCTATTACTACGCAAAGAGGTAAGTAATCTTCCACTATTTCTAATGGCTTTCAAAGGTGATTCTCCACTCTAACTACTTTTTCATATTTTTCTTGAGTAGCAAGGCAAAGGGTGGAAAGTTCAGTTTACCTACAGCGCACTCAGCTTAAAATGAAAATTATTCAAAAATAAAGCTTTGTGTATTATTTCCTTTACATGATATATATCGTTGTTGATTCTGGGACGTATAATTCACAATGAATAAAATTTATAGACTGAAGTTGGTAGAAAATTTAATCAAGCCACTAAACAACCACTATACTATTTCCATTGTATGTATTTTGAAATTTTATCATCATTACGTTAGATGGATCTTGGATGTTATTCTCTTGTTGATCATTTACTTATTGTTGAATTTAGGATTCCTTCAATCAACAAGGCAGAAAAATGATTTTAATTGAAGAGAGATCAAATTCGAGGATACATCAAAACTAGAAAAGTCATTCCATTGTTAGTGAAAAATATAAAATTAAACTTGATACAGATACAACCCAAATGTTCACTTGAATATTATAGTGTACATCTACTGGTTCACAAACTGTTACGACATAAAACAAATGAAACTAAGTTATAAAGAACTACAATTATCGCATACCTCTCATAGCTTTAGCTTGCATAGTTTTCGCCATCTTCGAGCGTTCCTGCTTTGTCATAACCTTTATGGCATCTTGCTGCACAGCCAAAGTCATACTCGCCTCATCTTTAGGAATGCTCTTTCCTTCTTTTTTTCTATACCTCAAAACTTTGTGCATAAGCTGCATATTCTGAAATTGTGCGATCATAGTATCAATATCTTCAACATGAATATCGCCTTCCACAGCAATTTTTAATTTATCTCTTCTACTAAGGTTTTCAAGTATATCAGCGGTAGCATTATCGCCGACGTATGATAGGACAGCTTGTAAGACTTTTTGAGCTTCTTTCATGGTTTTTACTTGATTAGTATAACCCATTCCTGGAAGTTTTGTTTTCCAATCAGACATGCTGGCTTCCAGATCCAACGCATATGTTTTGAGATTCCACACTAATGAAAATACAAAGTAATTGCATCCAAAAAGATGTAAGAACGAGAAATGAATACTCAACTACATCGTGTTTGAAGTATTATTCATTAGCATATCTTACATACCTTCATAGTCGGACATTTTCATCAATTGCTCCTTGATCTGTTCAGCCTTCTTTTGATCTGTTTTATTGGAGAAGGTTCCTTTCACACGTTCAAAAAAGCCTGGCGATGAAAAGCTCCTAGAATAAGTTGTATCAGAAGAGATCAGCCACGATGAAGGCATGTTGATCTTTGAAGTCATGGCTGGTGACATCCATTTTCGCAACGAGGGGGTACCTCGAGTTACGATATATCGAGAAATTTTTGTAGAAGCATTCATTTTAGCTCTATCAGAAGCGGTATTTTTTTCTTGAAATAATCCTTTCAACGTTGAATAACCTCTCTGAGCAAAAATAATGAACCGAAGTGGATATTTATTTCTTTTTATTATTATTATTATTGTTGTTGTGAATGGAGACGTAGGGGTTGTCTTTCCACAGCAGGGTTGTTCATTTTTATTTGAGGAGCTTCTCTATCACTGAAATTATCTAGCGTATGTAAACCAATACACAAGATAGTACTTAGATGTGACGTCAAGAACTCACACTTTTAATTAGGTACTAAGCTTAGAGACTTTTGGTGGGTGGGTGAAAAAACATTTTCATTTGGTAACATTTTGAGCGCAGCGTCTAAGTGATAATCTTTGCTGACCAGAAGGTTTCAAAATCTGATAGACTTTTTCATTGGACTTTCTCTGAGGTTCAATCAACTAACTTCTTCCCCTCTTATTCAATCATTCGTTATTCAAATACATTAGATCTCAAGTTCACTCATACTGATTGCTCCAAGATAATTTGGCCTGGACAAATTTTAACTATTTCACAGTGTCTAGAGAGACTTAGTTTTCTTCTTGAGGAAATTATCTGGTGTCAAATCGTCTTCCTCAATAACATTGATCAACGATGAGCCATATGAACCCATACCACAGCAACACGGACGAGCCTCCATCCACTTCCTTCCTTGCATCTACTGATGGCGGAGGCGGATATCGATACGCAGCGTATGAAGACGATTATTTGTATGATAACAATCATCGAAACACGAACAGTGGCATGAATATGGGAGGTATTCCACCAGGACAAGATGATGATGGGCCCATGAATGATTATGGTAAATTTGACTGCAACAATATGGATCAAAATTTTACGAAAGGAGTTCTAATATCTTGTTTCATGCTTATTTTCAACCCTTTTTGCAGGATATGACAACATGAACATGAACATGAACTTAGGTGTGGATGACAACTTATCATCATCAGCAGCATCATCTCACACACCGTCTTCGACTTCCTCTTCTGAGTATTCTATTGACTTTGACAATCCTGCCATTGCTAATCTACCTCGTATTCTTCTCATGGGTCCTCGCAGAGGGGGTAAGACTTCTATTCAACGAGTAGTTTTTCAGAAAATGCCTCCTCATGAAACATTATTTCGTCTAGAGGCAACTCAAAATCTACAACGAGCAGTCGTAGATCACACGCCATTATGTCGATTTACTATTTGGGACTTCCCAGGAGACTTTTATGGTCAACAAAATTCACATTATCATCAACAACCCTCTCAATTTAACCAATATGGCAACCATCCTCAACACCAACTTCATCAACCATCGGGTATGTTACCATCTTACAATACAATGAATCAACGAGGAATGATGCTCGATCCAAATGCTACCATGAACTCCTCTGGAAACAATAATGATATTGGTAACCCTGATATGGATCCGCAACAAACACTGTCACAAAATCAGAACTCTTCTTCGGATGCCCACATTTACACTCATGCTACAGCTCTCATCTTTGTCATCGACGCACAAGATGAACCCTACGATCATGTCCTCCAATCCTTTACCGAAACTGTCACTCGTGCCATCTCCGCAAATCCTCATGTCGCCATTGAAGTCTTCATCAATAAAGTAGATGGAGAATTATTTTTATCCGATGAAGCCAAATACGAGTGCCGTAGGGACATTATGCAGCAAGTCAGTGAAGAATTAGCAGACGCGGGTGTCAACGAAGAAGATGTTCCAATATCCTACCATTTGACGAGTATTTATGATCATTCCGTCTTTGAAGCTGTTTCCAGAGTAGTTCAAAAATTAATTCCACAATTGCCAACACTTGAAAAACTCTTAGATGTTTTGGTGAGCACTTGTTCCATGGAGAAAGCCTACTTATTTGATGTTGCATCCAAACTTTATATTAGTACCGACTCGAGTCCTGTAGATATCCAGAGTGTAGAATTGTGCAGTGATATGATAGATGTAGTCTTGGATGTTAGCGGAATTTATGGATTGAGGCAGCACCATGCCAAGGTTTCTGCAAACAACAGTAAATCCACAAATCAAATAGAATCCCAACAAGGACAAACTGGTCTATTACTTAATGAGGGGGATACTACTATAGGAACCGCTTCTGAAAGTGGCACAGGAAGCATGATTGGCAATGGTATGGAAGTAGTCACTACTCAAAAAAAAAATCTTGGTGAAGAAATTAGTAGTCAAGAAGATCAACACGATGATCGGATCAGTAATACGGAACAGGATGACGAAAAAAGTAAAGGTGCCTCTGATTCAGCGTATGATAGTGAAAGTTCCAGTGTGATCCGTCTTAGCAACGGTATGGTAAGTCCAATCCCTGATTTATGTAGAAATTTTGAAATGGTAACCAACACATTTCTCACATTTCAAACTTTGTGATTCATTACTGTTTGAATATATATATATGCATGTTACAAATCAACTAGATTCTATACTTAAAAGAAGTTGATACCATGTTGGCACTTGTTTGTATTACACGTGCGGAGAATTTCCGAAAAAAGAGTCTTATAAATTACAACATCTCTTGCTTGAAGAAAGCTCTGAGAATGTTAGTACAACAAGCACCACCATCATCACCTACTCTTGATGAGTCACAGCATCATTAGACTTTCAATAATAGGGGTAATTCGGTATATTGTATTTGTTTTTTGCGTAATATTTTCCTTCTCAATAATGATGGGATATGAAGTAGGATTAATGCTATAATTGTGTTTAATTTATAATGTGCATTGTCTTGGAGTGTACAAATTGTTCCAAGTTCTTGCTGGTGTCTAGTGAATATTATTTACAAAATGTATATTTACTTTTGGTAATCATAGGACAAAGAAATGAAGAATCTGAGTCTGGATTTCAACAGTGCTCTCATAAGGCCACACAAACATAAGCATTGAAAACGAAGAAAATTTGAAACACTTTCTCAACTCGTGATATAAAAGATAAAGTAATGATTATCCGTTTAATTTACATTTCAATATTCGAACATACTGTAAGCTCAATAAATTCCCCAATGTGCCACTCATAGCACCTTCCTCAATTTATTTATTTCTTCCCGTGTGCTGGTGGAAGCTTCTCCTTCGACATTCCGCTAGCCCATTCTGCGACATCCTGTGTATATTTCTCTTCTTTTAATTCCTTACACCTTCTCTTATAATACCGACTTTTCTTATGATCTGCTAAAGCCTTTGCATTTACGAAATGCTTCCCCGTTTCTTGACAATAGAACTGCCCTCCTCCTGGTAAATCTTCGTCATAGGTAATAGTAGCTGCTACGGTTGTCCCTTTTCCTGCAGCCTTTTCAATTTCATCTTGAAGTTGATCAGTATCCTTTGCTCTGTGACATAACCAGGTCTTGCGTTTAAACTTCTTTTTCTTTGCCGCTGCTCTTGGCTTTCTTCCGTATGAGCCAGTTCCCATGTTTTTGTTCTGTTGAAAATAGGTGTAAAACTGGTGGTTTAGAAGAGGAACAGGAGTATGGTGCAACAGAGTTTTTTTTTCCAGAATTGAATTGAATCTAAGTAATTTCTTTGTTCTTCCATAGTAAGACATATTTCGAAATATGTGCCTAAATAATGTATTTGTATGACGTGCGTGTTGATTGACTATTAAGTAAAGTTTTGTTGTTCCTGTAAGAGCATCCTTATTAATTAGAATAGAGTTTGATAAAGATAGAGTAAAAGTACTACATAGTGTTAATAGGCAGATATGGATTCAATTCCATTTGCAGAAAATCCTGACATCAAATTTTCGTTGCTACGTAGCGCTGGTACGAAATAGAATCGAATCAACTTATTTGTATCCTTCTTACAGAATTTTTTAGGATGATGGTGGGAAATTTTGTTCAACAAGCTGAATAGTACAAAAAGATTATTATTATTATATTACAAAACCAAAGTATGGACTATCAAAGTATGGACTCTTCACATCATGACGACAAGTTTCCTTCAGAAGGAAGAAATGATCGCATTGGTGCTCTGGAATGGGATGTAGATGGAGACAAAAATGCAAAAGATGGACAGAAGCTTTGTATGACATCTTTAAAGTCAAAAGTGGAGTCTCTCGAATCGGCAACAGATTTCAATAAACTGATAGAACATGGCAACATCAGCCAGATTAGGGATTTTCGGATGATAAAAGTTGAAAGAAAAATTCCATTTTATGAGACTGTTGCAGCATCGAATGAAGGCAGCTTTTGCTACAATATTGAAGAAAATTGTGACGAAGAAGACAAATATAGTGAAGACAACTCTCTGACAAGTCTTCTACCACACCACATTTCAGCAATGCTACCTCGTCAAAGAACACGAAGAACTACAAAATCAGTAAACAATTTTACGTCATTTCAACATTACGACTCTCTTGGAGAGTGTCGAGAACAAGGGTTCAAATGGGGTGATTTTTTGGGGTGCGATCACAATCTAGGAAGGTGTTACTACAAATCTTTTTCGTTCCAAAAATCACCTTATTGGGTTGGTGATTTTGTAGCTATAAAAAGATGGAACGAATCTGAACAATATTTCAGAATTATTGGATGTTTCCAAGCTCTGAAGACCTACAGAGCAAAATCAAAGTCTTACAACGGTAAGAAACTACAAGAGCGAGGATATCCGTATGCTCTTCTCCTCCCTTTGAAAAAAAAGATAGAGAGCAGAAAAAGAAAAAGAGATTCAGTAGACTGCATCAAGTTATTTCTGGATCTGATGACGTATAAAAGTGATGAACATATCGACTCCCAAAACATCATAATTATACCAGAATACATTGGTGATTGGCGACATTTCAATTTATTGAAGATCCGAAGTTCTGATTGGGTAAGAATTCTTTATAATTTTACACAAACATGTGAATCGATCTATATGACTAAACTCATTTCTTTGATAATTTGTTCAGAGCAATTGCATACAAAATGAGAACCAAAAATACGAAATCTCTTATCAATTTGCTCTTGACAAGGGCAAACGGAAAGAATTATCTTCTGGACAAGAATTAATTCTTGGAAATCGACAAGATGAACTTTCTCAATTCCTACCAGAAAAATGGGACCCTCGATTTCAGGCTGAACAAGTGCAACAATATTACCATACACGAAATAATTGGAATGACGCTAGTTTGCCTTTTTCCAGATCGGAAGGTGATTATAGTGATGATTCCGATGTGTTTCATGAAGAATCAAATAATGAAGATGACTTCAATGACTATGTATGTCACACTAGTGATGAAGCATTACCTTCTGCTACTTCACTACCATCACATATTTCGCCTAAAAGACCACTTGAAAAAACATATCCATCGAATATGTCAGCTCAAAAACAAGCTCCTTATGATCCTTATGAAAATATGGGTAAATGTCATCTATTTGGATTTACATGGAACAAGTTTGTAGGGTTTGACAAGAAGCTAGGAAGGTGTTATTTTGATGGATTTTGTTATAAAGGTTTGGCATTAGAGGTTGGTGATTATATTGCTATCAAAGTGAAAAATTGCCATTGCGATTATTTTAGACTAGTGGGGTCTTATCAAGCATTAAAAACCTACAAGTCAAACGAAGACGCTATACATTATGGTGGACAGCAAATTCAAGAACGCGGACACCCATATGCTATGCTGATGCCATTTAAAATGCTCAAGATGGAGAAAAATAAAGACTCACAGTATATCAAAGAAGCACATGAACTATGTTTAGATTTGAAAAGCTTTGAAAATGATGATTATGTTGATCAAAATAACATAATATCGCTCCCAGATTGGATTGGGCGATGGAGTGATACTACCGTGCAAAAAATACAGGTCCAACCAGAGGTGAGGACTCTATGTGATATTCAATTAGATCTATTTTTTTATACATTTATCTCACCGTATGCCCAAAAACATTTACTCATGCAGAATAAACTATCAGAAAAAAATGCTTTAGCGTTTAAAGTATCATATGGCATAGGATTGGATAAAAAGACACAAAAGGAATTGAATAAATTACAGAAATGTAACTTAAACAACACCAAGGAAGATCTGTGTCAGCTTCTTCCTACAGACTGGGATAGTAGATTGATCGCGGAAATTGATAGTGATTATGAGGAAGAATCAGAATTTTCTGATGAAAATAACGAAGAAGATCATGAGGATCAAAACCAAGGACCACTTCCTAGGTTAGTTATGGTGGGAGAACCATACAATTATCGAAGAGTGAGGGAAGAAAATGCAGATAAAGAATTCTCAGAAAATTTTGAGGTGCTTTCTCATGCTCTCCAAAGCGCAAAATATCACAGCGAAAAATTTAAAGAGACAATTGATGATGTGTGTAAGGATATCAATAAAAAGGCACGTCGTTCTCGTTCTTTGAACGAATTTGTGACTGAAAAAAAAATCAGCTTTAAAAATTCTTTCCTCAATCGTATAAAAGGAACTCATCATTGGGAAATGTACATGAAAAACAAGAGCGTATTGAAAAAGAAGCTACAAAAAGTGGATTTTCGAGACCGGCAGGCTGAAGTGTGTCTATCAGCATCAAACAACCATGACATCATCTATATCGGACCACCAGGCGTTGGCAAGAGTGTTTGTTTCACAGTCCCAGCTTTACACGGTCCTGGAATTACGATTGTTATTGAACCTCTGGTAAGTTATTTGTGTAGCTAGTTTTAAGTCCTCATTTCTCGTCATTCTGACTAATGAAATCACACATGCTGCTTACTATTTCAATTAGAATGCAATTATTTCTCAGCAAGTTCAAAAATTAAAGGACCTAAAAATAAAGGCTGAAAAGCTTTTATCTTTAGATGAATTTGGTAAAACAGAGCAAAGGTCCATTCCAGCTTGGCAAAGAATTACCCAATTGGCAAATTTGGCGAAGAAAGGAAAATTGAACGAATCGCTCATTTTATTTGCAACACCAGAGGTGTTTAATAAAGATAAAATATTTGAGCAACTGAAATTCATTTCAAGGGCACGAATGTTCCACAGGTTCGTTCTTGATGAATTTGATGATGCAATTGCAGCATCCGAAAATTATCGTTCAGCTTATTTAGATCTTTTGCCCAGATTGCTGAAGCGTATTCCTGAATTGAGGTACACGTTGTTAAGTGCAACGTACAAACCCAAACAGTTGATCGATCTACTAGGAGATATACACGATGCGGTAGAAGATAGGCCAAAACCACTACTTTTTGAGTCCGAGACGTATTTACCAAAGAATCTTTATTACTCTGTAGAAAGGAAGACAAATTTAGCACAAGTAAGTGAATATGTTGTTCTTGATTCTTGCTTTTATAGATTCCGTATCTTTTTCTCATTCGTACTTTCTTTATTAGGCCATATTTCGGACTAAAACGCTTTGGAATGACTACATGAAAGAAAGTCAAGAGGAGGCATTACCAAAAACTATATTTTACTGTTTGACACCAAACAAGTGTCGAGACGTCAAAGAACTACTGCAAAAGCTTCACCAAATAAATGCAGAGATCTATTGTAGGAAGACAAATGAAGCTGAGAAAAATCGTATTTTAAATGGTTTAAGTAGAGGAACCGTTCGTGTTATTTGTGCTACCACGTGTGAGTGTGTTTCATTTACATTTTAAAGTTATTTGAGAGTTTACACTCAATTTCTCAGTTCTTCCTTTATTGTTTTTACTAAGCTCTTGGACGCGGGGTTGATATTTCGGATATCAGGTTTATAATACACATCATGCCTCCTTTGTCTTTAAGCAACTACATACAGGAAACTGGTCGGTCAGGTCGAGATGGAAAGAAATCATTTTGTATCCTCTTTTATAGACCACATGATGAGAGAACAGTCAAAGAAACTCTACGATTGGAAAAATCTTATACAAAACCAGCAATGAACATTCTGGAAGGAAAAGAAAGAAATAGAAAATTAAGAGATCTTGATGACACGAGAGAGTATTCGATTTATGGGGATTTTTCATGCTGTCGCAGGAAGAAACTGGCTGAAAAAACATCTCGTTCGGGACAAAATGGAAGTGACAATATCTATAAAGATATTTTGGGTCACTGCTGCGATTTATGTAGATCTTCTGACAAAAATACTTTTTCTTTCTGTTTAGATTTGACAAAAGAAGTGAGCGTGTTTATAGAGAATCTTAGGACCGAACTTGACAATGGAATTGTAACCTCCCAAGTAAAAGCGAAAAAAATGCTTCGCTTGTGTGTTACTAGCTACGAAGACAAAAAGAAGGCAACACTTTTAGAGAAAACATTTAAAGCAGGAGGATCTCGGTGTTCATTAGAAGAAGATCTGGTGAGAATCCTAAGAAATTATGAAATCGTTCAAGTGGATGGTCCAAGTAGGAATGGAAATCTAATTATAAATAGTGTGAATGCAGGTGAATTTTTGAGTCAACTCAAATCGGGAAAAGTTCAATTTCGGTTGTTGAGCAATCACCCTATGCTCCATAGCAATATGTGTGCACGTGACAGCAAAAACGAAAATACCCACATTCTTCCACCAAGTAAGAAAGAATGCTCGGTCAATCTTATGACTACATTAGATCCTCATCAGATATCATGTCAATCGGCAATTAGCGAATGCAATCAGTGCGCTGAAACTAATGCCTCTGAATATGAGAACGACTACATCGACGAAGATTTAGAGAGAGAGGTACTCATTACAACTCCAGTAAAAATTGAGCCAGGTTTCTTAAAATCTTTACGATTTTTGATTCATTATGAGTTGTGCAGGTTAGTACAAAAAAAATTAAAGAATGCTGACATATTACAATCTTCTGAATTAAATTTTCAAATCTTTCATTTTTTTCTTAAAGGGCTTACAACGATTCGAAGAACAACAATACGGATTGCAATGTTTCGAAGCTACTAGAAAAAATTAACGATGACGAATATAATTGGAATGATGAACCAATAAAGTCATGTAAATTCATTCATGAGTGCATTGGTAATACTCAAACCGCCATGAAGGGGTATGAAGGAACTGTCGAGAAATATGAGAAAGCAGACGTTAAAGTCCCTTACGATGAAGGTACTATTTTGGAGAGTGATGGCATGTGTTTTGGAGCCTTTCTTTACTTTAGTGCAGATTTATTCTTTGTTGGAGGTAAAGAACAGCTCATCCTTCAGCCTCCAGAAAAGGCATCAAATAGGAGAATATATCGGAAATTCGGTAGCCATAGATTTTTGGACGTCAGAGTACCCTGCAATGTTCCACTAAAGACTGCCATTAAACTTTTTTCTCAACCTCTCTTAATTTGCGGACGAAGCTACAGATTTTTGTGGGCAAAAAAGGATAAAGCGCCCCAAATTTATGTTTTATTTGCGGAGAGTGGAAAAGGAATTTCAAATGATGAGGAGACGCTTGTAGAAGATGTACAGGAATGGATGATACCGCATAGTCTGAATCAGCAACTAAGCGTTGAGAAGTATTTCAAACGAGCAAAGCTCAGTTTTTCTAAAACTACACCTGCAGGAATATTACCTGATGGCTGTGTTAAAATTGTCACTGATATAAAAAATGGTGGAGTAGAAATGACCGATGGATGCGGTCTCATATCGCGAGAGTTGTTGGAAGAAGTAAGAATGAAATATAATTCTTATATTGAAAGAGAAAAAGATCTAGTGGGCCACAGCGATGGAAAGTTGGCAGGAAGTGCCTCATCATTTCAAGCACGACTAGGAGGGTTAAAAGGAATGTGGGTCCTTGATCCTACTCTTGAAGGGAAACAACTCATCAGCAGATTTTCGCAAGAAAAATATCATCTTCCAATGAAAAGTGTAGGAAACAATGTGGGTTATACCAATGATTTAGTGTACGATACTTTTGAAGTGTGTAGCTGGGATCAAAGTGGTAAAGAATCACGGTTTCTTTTTGTCCAGTTAATTCAAATATTAGAGCATAGGGGCGTAAGCATTGATCACTTCATTAAATGCGCTGAAGAGGGCACAATGTGGGTACCCAAGATGATAAATGACATACTAAAGGGCGATAACGAGTCGCTAATTGCCAAACGACCTGATAAGCTTGGTGCAGACGATGAACGCAAAAGTTTTGGATTACTTTATAGAATTGCCTATGCTAAAATAGGAATCGACGAGCCTATAATGCGAAAGCTTTTGATTAATTTATTGCGCTCGGAAACAAAGGCTATGCGAAAAAAGGTGAGACGAACTTTCTTAATTTAAAGGAATTTATCTACTTATTTTTCCCCTCACAATCGAGAATATGTTCTTGCACAAAAGGCAAGGTACCCAATTGAGGGTTGCAAATATTTACGCATGCTTCCAGATCACACACAGTTGCTTGAGGAAGGTGAAGCATTCATAGCTGATGATGTTTTGATAAAAAGCGAGCACATCATTGCGATGCGCTCACCGGCATACTTTTCCGGAGACCTCGTGAAATTAAGATATGTCAGTGAGTCGCAGTTAAGAGCAAGAGAGACAAAGAGACGTTTCCTTGCGGATTGCGAAAAATCCGAATCTCTAAGTACAAAAAGTGAATACGACCATAAATCGGATTCTGCAATATTTTTTTATAAATTAAAAACAGGAATTGTATTGAGCACAAAAGGAAAAAGAAGTGCAGCAGATATGATGTCTGGAGGAGACTTTGATGGTGATACAGCTTGGGTCTGTTGGAACGAAGAACTAGTAAAACAAGTTCGTGATCACAGCCCTGAAGATACGTCTTCTAAAGCTTTCACTGTGAAAAAATCAAAAGAAGAGGGAGCTTTATTTAAACAAGCAATTGTTCAAAAATTAATCGAATACGTGCATCATCATTGTTATCATCATAAAAATTTGGGTATGCTCAGCACCATGCTGACGATATCCATGGATTATTATGGTTTGGACCATTCAATTTGTAAAGCTTTAGGTACCGAGGCCTTTTTGCAGGTAAGCAAAACCCACAATTCATTTTTATTCTTCACATGACTTCTTATTATTAATGAAAATTGATAATTGTTCTCCGCAATTTCAAAAAATGCATAGGTTGACCACCCTTTCTTCTTGTGCACTGTAAAAGAGAATATTCAAAATCAATACAAAAAGGATATTGGGAGACATGGAGAACCTCAATGGAAAGTAGAACATGATCATAAAAAATGTTATAAAAAGAAGAATGCGTTAGGGTCTCTACATGAATACATGACCAAAAAGATTGAGAGTTTAGAGTTGACCAAACAAACTTATGGAGCTCAAAAATCCAACACAAATATTTTAAATCTTATTCAAAGAGTTGAAAGCAAGGATCCCAATAAAGTTCAAGAGTTAAGGAATAAAATGAAATTATGTGTATCTGAAGCAAATAAGGAGTTAACTATGCTTATTAAGAAGCATGACAAAAATTCCAGCGAAAAAACTTGGCAGAATGATTTTTATGACAGATGGCAACACACAATTTTGGAAGCTGAAGAGAGTGAAGATGAGAAACGATTAATTATGTCTATTTTATATGAGCAAACTAATGAAAGATCCATTCTGAAATCTTCAGATGACCATCAAAAAGTGAGTGAATCTTTTGTGCTGTAGATTTTTTGATACACTTTGATTTAAACACTTATTCATCATATAAAAATCTTCAGGTGTTCTCATTTGCTTGGATGATAGGATGCGACATTTTGGTCAGCATCATCAAAGATAAGACCCCAACTATAGTCGCCGATTTAGATGTGATAAATTCCGTGTGTGCTCGGGGAAAATGAAATATGAAGATAATCCAAATCAGCATGTGCGTGTTTGTGAAACACTCTTGATGTATCCTTGACAAGACTTCCCTATATAGCTATCAAATCATTGTAAAAATTCCTTTATATCGATTAAAAATACTGTTTCGCTTAAATTCTTTCGTAAAATAATTTCAAATGCAATGAATTCACATAGAAAGTTCATGTTCAAAACACCAATCCAATTGCAGCACCTGCAGCAAATCCTGTGCTTCCTGAAACGTCTCTTTGCACAGCATTATCTAGCAAATTTTGCATAACCTCTAAGTTCAAATACTTCTCCCTTAAGGTAACTCTCATTTTATCAGCTTCTTTCAATATGTCCATTTTTATCTTTTGTATTTTAGCATGATTCTCATTAGAAACGAAATCCAAATCATTCATAATACCAGAAGCATGAAGTGCTTCAGAGCTGTCAACATTATAAATGGATTGAGTTTAAAGAATTTCTTTATTGGCAATGCTCGTACTTCTGTCCCTACTTACATGATATAAGCCGCTCCACACCATTTCAAAGCCTGAGTTGCTGTTCTTATTACCACACGGGATGTAGTATATCCAATTACTGCACCCGTTGCAAACTTTCGCTTTGGTTCAAGCTTCGAATACGACTCTTTTAAAGGTCTGCAAATGTCAGCAAACTTTTGAACTGAAACCGAGAGTATGTTTTCGCTTTTTGGTTCTTCTTGTGTGTATAAGTATTGTCCCTGTATTTGCTTTGACTTCAAAGATATGAAAAATAGAATGAGAAAATTTCGGAAAAAATCTCTCTGTCTTCTCATGTTGATTTGAAAGGGTCCTTAGGAATAAAGATATTGATATAGTCTTTGAACTATGGCCAGTTCTTCCTTAAGAAAGTGAAGAGAGTCGGATTTGTTCTTGGCGTTCAGTTTTGACAGAATTTGACACATTCTTTAGAATCGTCCTTAAGAAAAATATAGGTATGTAGTATGTACTATAGAATAACATTACCGTCATACGTTCTTCAAACTAAAGCTCGAAAGAAATCTACGTATGTAAATTCAATAGACGATATGAACTCTAATCATTTTAACGGCCACTTATTTGGTTAGAATTCACTGGAATCATCACAATATATCAAACACTAGCTATAGAGACTACAGGGGTCCACAGCCTTCCTTTTGGCTCATTTTTTGGGGGAAAAGGCTTGCCTTCGCTCTTAGATATCATAGACTAGAGAAGTCACTACAGGAACAATTTTTTGTGAGGAGTGTGAATCTTTGTTTTCACTTGCCTCTCCTAAGGGTAGAAAGGGCATAAAACACAAGCATGATACGCCTAGAAATAGTGAGACATTCATAAGTATCCACACTTCATTAACTTCCTTTCTTTTTTCTTTGTGAAGATATTATGTGCAAGATAAAATATGGATTCGTACATCTGATCTTGGCTGATCGTTGTAACATGGAAAAATATAATTCAATTTTTCAATCTTCTCTTGTGGGATGCTTTCTATTTTCATTCCTTTTTTCAGTATTTCTGCCATAAATTCTTCAAAAGTTTCTTCATTGCGATATGTTGTGGCAAGAACAGCCATGTTCTTCTCTGCTCCACTATTTCTCATAAGAAAAGTTTGGACAGTTGCAACTAAAGATGGAATACAATTGCGGTCATAAACAACATCTGCAGCTATAAGTACATTATGCGATATGCAGGATCTCGTAGCATCATTTGTGTTTATCGTATCGCTCGTAATATGTTCTTTTGATGATGAATATTCTCCCCATTCCAGATATCCCTACGAATAAAGAAAATTAATGTAGGAGTATATAATATACATGAATGATCATAGAAATTAACAATGAACTCACCCAAGTGACAGAATCTAACGAAACATGACGAGATTCCAAAAAAAGACTATTTATTTGCAAATTATGCTCCAAATTTGACAAGGTTGCATCGGTGTAATCAGTCATGTGCACTGATTTTGCCCCACAGCATGCAGCAATAATCATACCGGTATGACCAACACCCGCTCCTAATTCCAATATATGTTTATTTTGAATATAATATGGATACTCTAGAAAAAATTCTGCTAAACAACAACCTGCTTCCCAAACTTTACGGATTCCTACATCATTGTGAAATGGGAAAACTCGTATCCCTATCAATGAATCGTTTTTTTGAGGGCTTTGAATGTAAGATTCTGCAAATCTATCGCAATTAAATTTACTTGGAATAGCAAATGATACGTAGCAAGACTGCATGGGATTTGGTACTCCATCGTCGATCTTGCTTGGCATCAATAATGATGTTTCAGCAGTTGATGATTTTGACGAGACTAAGTAAGAAAATAAAACTTCGGACAATTTTGAATCTTCCACAACGAAACCCTCTCGTTCGATTCCAGAGACAAATCTCAAGACCAATTTTTTCAAATATCGGGAAGAAGGTAAAAAATGGATGTTTCTAAAATCCTCATCTTTACATCCTTCATCACTTGTTGCTTCTGGTTTTGAAATAGACAAAATAATATTCGCAAAATATTCTTGACTCTCCGAGGACGTCCAAGATGCTAAAGAACAATATTCCTCAGAGACGATGTTTTTTTTTGTATAATGTATGTTCCACTCATTTTTGTATTGCTTTATCACATTTTCAATTGGTACCATAGCTCGAACAAGAGCTTCAACCGTGAAATCTTTCAAGGAGTTAACGTTTGCGTCCATTATGATACTCTTTCCTTTCTGTAAAAATGTAGCAACATTGTTTGACCTTCTTTTATGGCTATTATTGAACGACATGCATCGTAAACTGAAATACTCACAATACGTATAAAAAAAAACTAAAAATCAAAACTAAACCATTTCTTGAATGCTCAATGATTTTTTTCATAATCAATCCTTTTCTATAAAGATATGCTCATTCAGGGCACATCTCCTGATGAGTCCAGCATCGATATCCTCTGACCTTCTGTTAATCAATAAAGTTTGAGTTCAGAAATTCTACAATTTATTAATCTTTAAATGGATTGCCGTATAGACACAGCGTATGTAGCCTAATCTTTTATGCTATTTTTGATTAAAAAAAAGCAGCTCTTCGTTTATCAGCTCTGGGCGCATATATAGTTAATATACATCAACATGGGAGGCGATGGTGGAGTAATTGCATCAAACCGGCTATATTTACGAGGAGCCGGAAAAGCTTGTCACACTGCAGATAGAGAAAGATATAAGAAAACACAAGAAGAAGAACATCAAGAATGTCGTGAAACAATGCGCATGTGTGCTCTGAAGGGGGAAGCTCTAATGTTCAAGCCTAATAATCATGAAACGGTGAATGGAAACAGTCAAAAAGGTGGATTAACTAGTGTGACCAGTGATAATTCCATAGCGGTATGCCCTTACGGCAAACTATACGAACGAGAAGCTGCGATAGAGGCTCTTCTCCGAAGGAAACTGAATGAGCGATCGGACCACAATGGAAGTGAGGATGACGATTCGGCTCTTGGCCCTTACATTCGTGGTTTAAAAGATTTGCATGAAGTAAGATTTCATCTCGTTCCAAAGTCTACTCATAAAAACGCATCCAAAATTGAATACGTACCCACTTGCCCAATAACAGGAGAAGAATTGAATGGAGTCCAACCAGCGTTTGCAATTATTAAATCCAAAAAGAAATCAAGTTCGAAGAGAGATGAAAACAACGATAGCAAGGGACATGTTAATGTATTGAGTGAACGAGCAGTAAAAGAAATGGGAATAGAAAATCTTCAATTAGAATACGGACCATTTGAGCAGAAAAATATGATTCGTTTGGCTCCTCCTCATCGTGAACTCCAATCCATAAAGGACAAATTATCTGCATTGAGAGCAGAAGAAAATCAGTTGAAAAAATCAAAGAAAAAGTCGAAAAAGGTGAGTTTCGTCACTCCTTTCATCAAAGTTCTCATTTTTCATTCATCCCTTTGACAAGTTTCTATTTGTTTTTACTTAAACAATTATCAATTTCTGTGGTACCAGCAGAAATCTACAAACAAAGAGAAATCACAAAATAAGAAGCGTAAGAATGATCTAACAACCGCAACAGCAAAGAAGAATAAATCAATTCAATCAAATCAAAAACAAACATCATCGGATGCAGTGAGCACTGCTCGATTGAATGTTGCTTCTGCTGTTGCTTCTAACGCAGCCCTCAGTAGCATATTCCAAACAAAAAAATCGGGTTTGTCTAGCAAAGAAAAGAACGACAATTTGTTTGTGCGATAAATCTCTTTTCATATACTTTATCTAAATTAATATACAATCAATTATTCATACTTGGTCTTCATCAAGTGTAACGTACTTTATGCAAAGTTTTGTGGGAGATTTATGAAGGTCATTATCATTTAAAACTGAAAAAGCTAAGAGGCTTAAAATGAATGGAAAGAAGGCTAAAAAAATGTGTCTCTAGAGAACGAAAAATTAATACAACTAGAGTTATTTGGGTTCTCCAAAATATTGAAATTCTTTACAGAGAAGAAACCTCCTTTGCAACAATTCATTTTGATTACCATACAATCAGAATATTAAGATTATTCAATTGTGCAGCAAAATTGAGAGCTAAATGAAGAAAGTAGGTTATATATTTCTCTCTCTCTCTCTCTCTCTTTCTAGAAAGGGTTAAAGATAGACAATATTCAAATCACATAAGTCACATGACTCTTTCAAACAGCAGGAACAAATTGATCAACAACAGCAGTGCAAAAGAACAAAATGAGATCACTGTACGGTCAATATCTCGAAAAGTACGTTCCAAATGCAAAACAAAAAAGATATATACGTAATGCCGTACCAATAAGTCAGTAAGTGAGCTCTTATATGTTATGTAGAAAGCAAAGTTTCACAGCTGATCCAGCAGTATGTGATTCTTCTTGACACGATCAAAAAATGAAAATATTAGTCTAGCAAGACTATGGTATGTCATGTACTAAAAGTAGTTTTAGTCCTACCAACTAACTATGTAGATCAGTTTTCTTATCAACAAGAGGCAAGATGTAAAATACCATAGAATAATGTAGGAGGAAACAGAATTGGTACACAAAGATATGCCTAAAATATCGTATGGTTGATTAAGAATGCCTGCACATATACGGACATTTTATGAAAAACAAAACTTTGAAAAGACCAACTTTAGCAAGATCTATATATCGTCATTCCAGAAAACCTTACTCAAGGAAAGCCTTCGTACGTTTCATCCAAGGTCTGATATTATAGAATAGAAAGACTATAGACCTATAGATAAACACAACAGATTGTAATCCATTTCTAGATAAGCAATAATAATGGTTGCGCCACGCCCAAAAAGACAGCAGAGACGGAGGGGTAAAGGAAGGTGAGCTTTATTCAAAGTGTGCAATTCGATCATTGAAATCACAAAACTAAGCTCTAATTCATGAAATCTTCAATTGCAATTTCTATTTATCAGATCATTCCAGTATTTAATGTACCTAGTTGTAATAGGATGTACTATCTATTATTTGACTAGCAGCGATGAAGCATTTGAAGATACTCAGAGTTCTGAGATAAAACCTGACTATCTTCGTGGGACAAACAATGGTAATCCTGGTAATGATCCTTTTGATAGCGTACAGGACACGAATAAAAATCAACAGGAATTTGGGCAAGAGAATTTCGTTCAGCCTGAATTCAATGTAGAACAGAGTAAAGATCAAGAGATGAATAAGATCGTTGAAGATATGAAACATAATATGGTAGAAGCAGAGAGAGAAGAAATTGAAAAGGAGAAGGAATTGATTCTGAACGAACCTCTAAAAATGGCAGAAGAGGATATTGAAGAAGTGCTGGAAAACATATTGCAGAAAAAAGGAGCGTTTGTTCCAATGGAAGGTGTTGAAGATATGGCCAATGAAGTAAAAGAAAAGCTTGAATCTTCAGTCAACGAAGAACTTATAGAACGTTCTAGCCAGATCTTACAAGATAAAGAATCTGAACTTGAAGTGGTCGCGCAGGATGATCGCAACATCTTCAAGTCCACCGAGGGTTTTGCAAACGATTTGGGTACTATGGAGAAAGTCTTACAAAAAGATATGAACAATGAGATCGACGAAGTTGCCGAAGATATTAAAAACCACATCAGTGAAATGACGGAAACAATCGAGCAGGAAGTGCTAAAGGAAAGAATTGGAATTGAAGTAGATAGCAAGGAATTGAAGCAAGAGCAAGAGGAAGCTGAACAGTCACAGCTAAACGAGGTGATTCAGAATAGTCCTGAAGAATATACTGAATCGCTAGAAGTATTATCGACAGTAAACCAAGCCATGGAAGAAATTCAAAGAGCGAAAGAGAATCTAGCGGAAGACCAAAGGGATAAACTCGATCAATACGTGAGCATGTTGGAAGATCAAACAAAAGAAGCAGTTGAAAATGTTTTGTCACAAGAACAAAAAAGTCTTGCTGGGATCACTGTCGATCATGTTGTGGAGAAAGTTAATACTAAACTAGAAGAAGCAGCAATAAATGAAATAAATGAGCAAACAGAACAAATTGTTCGAGAAAAGAAAGAAGCACTTGCAGAGGAAATCAATGACGAGGAGCAATTTATGGCTGATCAAAAGGATCTTGTACAAGAAATCGCAAAAGAAAAGCAAAGGACAATAGAAGAGATGTCTCATGAGATTAAAGATTCTACTGAAGCAATCAAAGAAATGCTTCTTAAGAAAAGAGCGGAACTAGAACAAGAGGTTTTGGAGGAGGTAGGTGTCGAAGTCGATGAAGAAGAAGTAGAGGAAATAAATAAGGAGGTTCAAGGGGAACATGATGCAAAACTAATGGAAGCGCTAATGACATCTGTACATGCCGTGTCAGAAAAAAATGATACAGCTGCAGAGGTAGAGGCCGATGATGATGCTGTCAATGAAGATGAAAACGAAGAATTGGAAGCAAATGACAGTTCCGAAGAAGGAGAGGCAGACGATGATGCTGCTGAAGGTGATATTGTCGACGAAGACGACGATGATGCTGCTGAAGGTGATATTGTCGAAGAAGACGAAGAAGGAGAGGCAGACGACGATGATGCTGCTGAAGGTGATATTGTCGAAGAAGACGAAGAAGGAGAGGCAGACGACGATGATGCTGCTGAAGGTGATGTTGTCGAAGAAGATGAAGACGAAGAAGGAGAGGCAGACGACGATGATGCTGCTGAAGGTGATATTGTCGAAGAAGACGAAGAAGGAGAGGCAGACGACGATGATGCTGCTGAAGGTGATATTGTCGAAGAAGATGAAGATGAAGACGAAGAAGGAGAGGCAGACGACGATGCTGCTGCTGAAGGTGATAGTGTCGAAGAAGATGAAGAAGTAGAGGAAATCGTTGACGATGAGTTAACTGGATCTGAAGACATTGATCTTGACACAGAGTCTATTGATACACGAGAGGAACAGGAGTTGGAGTTGGAGGAGGAAGAGCCATAAATTATACTAAATTGTAATACGAGCTCTCTTTGTTTTTTCAACACCTAGTTGCAAAGTTGTTTGGTTTACATTGATAAAATAAATTATAATACACTAGTTTTAGAGCTTATTTTGTAACATCTCCGGAGCTGCTCGGAGCAAGTTGTACACCGTATCTATAGGAGTATTCTGTTCTGATATTGTGGCGGCTTGCATAAATGGATACAAATTTGTTCTTTTGTCTCGAATATATATAGCCTCTGGGAACATTCTAAATATTATCTCTACACCATATGACCAAGTTGCTCCAATATTAATCGCAATGCTAAGTAAAGTACTTCCATCGCCACCATTTGGTGCCATGACTTCACCTGCATGTATTCTGGAGAGGTTGCGAAGAATAAATAATCTGATCTGTCTGGGGCACTTGGCATTTGACGCTATTGCCGCTATGGCATAAATCAGTTGCATTGGCCCATTTTCTTTCATTGTAAAAGTAGAAACTTCTCTAAAGCGTGCTGCGTGTAGAAGAAGAGAAATATTCTCGCATAATTCCATGTTTGAGTCCATGGAGAATAGAGCAGTATTATCCACAATTGCAGAAGCTTCATTATCAACGTTATGTGTGGATAAGAATCCATGAAAATTTTTATTTTGCGTACAAGTTTCCAAATGCCTTTGCCACAATATCTCAATAGGTTTATAATCTTCCCATGTCTCCACTTTCGCAGCAGATGGATAAGCCTTTAAAATAGTTCTTATTACTTGAGATGAAGATTTCCACCAACAAGCTAAATGCAGTGGGCACCAGCCTCCTTTTGCTTTTACGGATGCAGATTGAGGTGCAGCATCCAATAAAGCATTGACAATTTCAACAGAAGCAGTATATCGGCATGCTAAATGTAGGGGAGTCCAACCATCTTTTGTTCTCATCGATGCAGATCCTTTCTGACTTTTAAGCAATAAATTTATAACGTCAAATGATGCTCCTCCCCAACAAGCTAAATGCAGAGGTGTCCATCCAATTTTATCTTGCATTTGAATAGCATGTGCTGCCTTTCTTTGTGGGATTATGTCTCGAGGATGACAACGTTCATTATCTTGCTCATTTTGGGACTTTTCTTGTTGAGGGTGTTGTAGAAGCAACATCATAGCAATGTTATATTCTCGCCCAGTATCTTTTCTTCTTTGAGCAATCTCATCATCATCCGTGCCCCAACAAAGCAAGTGCAAAGGAGTCCACCCAATTCCATTTCTTTTAAGGACAGCTTCTGGGTAACTATTTATCAATAGTTCAATAACATGCAGATTGGCACCAGCATAACATGCAATATGGAGAGGTGTTGATTTCGTAGCATTATTTTGGTACTTAAGAAGGTTCTTTGGCTGAGATGACATTTGAAGCAATGCAGATATTACCTCAACTGGTGGATCATTAAGACACGATTCATAAAGAGCATTTTGAATTGCCTCATGTGTTTGTGAACTTTTGTGTTTTTCTTTCATGAAGGAAATAATTGGGTCACAAAAGGATTTTCTTGAATGATATATTGGTTTCATTTTTGATCTTTGGACGATAGTATTCCATCTTCTTAACTTGGCGAGCTCGTAGAGATTAAGAGATAATGCATCATCCATACCTAACAAAATGTCTTCAGTATGTAAATTTTCAAGTGTTGTTGTTCCTTCAGTGTTTGTTTGTGCTTGAAAAATCTCTGTTTGTTGCTTAGATTGTGAATCTTCATTATCATCTATAATGTTTTCTCCTTCCTCATTATTGGTGCGAATAAAGAGAGTAGATGATGCTTCATTTTGGGATGATTCAGTGTAATCTTCGTGGGTTTCAGTTTCCCTCCCACAAAAAGGAGATATCATAGCTATTGCTCCTCCTCCAGTAAAGAAGCTAGTTGAAACTATTGGAATAATTGGAAATACCATCAAGCTTCTGAGCGCACACACATAAGAGTGACTGTTATGCTATCGTTGACACTCCTTTGTATAACTTCTCTGGAACAAAATGTATCTTTGTGAGAAAATACTGGTTTCAAGGCATCAGGCCTCACTTAAGAAAAAGGGATCTCGCATGTAAACTTGTATGAGCTATGACAGAAAATATTGTTGTTTGGAGTTCTTCATTCTGTTCGTAATTATGTATGTGCAACATCATACGTTCTTGGAAAAAATTACTATTGCTCTACCGTAGAAATCCCTCTGTATGTGACCATATATGGACAAGAATGAATTGCCTTCTTGTCAACTTACTCGTCATGAATTGAAATAAATCTTGTCAGCTGCTTTTCACATGACGTCATGTTCAACACTGAAGCCCATTTGTTGATCTCATGCATATACGATAATTTATTTCTCGCCCACACCTCCATGAAACCACAAAAAATCGCTTCCTTTTAAAAACGATTGAAGCATCTGAGCATTACAGGTTTTTGTATTGAAATTCTAATATAGGCACTTTATCTCCTTCATCTCCTTTACCTCTTCTATGCCTGAATGTGGAATAAATTTAAGGTGGCAACGTATGATAATGTTACTGACCATCCTTCGATTCAAACGAAAATTTGTATCTCAAGGATTCATATTTCCAACGACATCTTTTAGCCGACAGAAATGTCGAATGCCCATTGACATTCCGTTTCAAATTTCAGCTCCAATACTCATTGCTCCGCTTTGCTCAGAATCAAGCAACCATGACTATTCTGATAATAATACAATTCACACACAAGAAAAAGGAAACGAAGATGAATCTTTCGCCTCAAGACGGAATGCACTTTTTAGCGATCTTTTTGAGGAGCCTTCTTCAATGAGTACAGAAGAAACTGAATTTAATGAAAGTCCTGTTGTGGCTTCAAATGTTTTCGGCACAGATTATGACGATGAATATGAGCAACAATCATCATTTGTTCAAAAAAGTGATGAATACATACAAACTTTCAACGATGATGTAGATTCCGCTATATCGACTTCTACCAGTGAAACCAAAAGGACAGGACCTCAATTTATGACAGGCAACATATCTGCATCTAAAATGGAATTCTTAGCTCAAGCTTCGAATGGATATGGTTCTTCTACTTCATATATCGATGATTTAGAAAATCAGCTAGCTCAAGTACAATCAGATATTTATGAATTGAATAATGGGGAAACCTTCAATGTTAATAGTCCTAAGCAAGTTGCCATTACTTTATTTGGAAAGAACTCTGAATCAACAAACAAAGATGCATTAGAGGCCTTAGCAGGTGCTGGAAATAAAATTGCAGAAAAGGTTTTGGCGTATAGAAAACTAAAGTCAGATATTCGACGAATGAAACAAAAGCAAGATAATATTAATTATATCAAAAAAGAAAAAGAATTGGAGAAGAACCAAAATAAAAGAAAAATACCCCGCGACCCATTACTTTTAGTAGATGCATCAGCTTATATTTTTCGAGCGTATTATTCAATGCCACCACTTCATCGTCAAGATGGCACACCTGTTGGAGCAGTATTGGGTGTCTGCAACATGATCAACAGATTAATATTACAGCGATGCCTCCAAGGCGAAAGACCTAGATTAGCTCTTGTTTTTGATGGGGTTCAAAACAAGAAAAGTTTTCGTCATGAATTATTTGAGGATTACAAGGCCAATCGGCCTCCTTGTCCGGTGGATTTAGTTCCTCAATTCGATTTGGTGAAACAAGCTACAAAGGCATACGGAATACCATGTTTGGAGGTTGAATGTTATGAGGCAGATGATGTCATTGCAACTATTGGAACAGAAGCTTTAGAAAGTGGCATAGATGTTAACATTCTATCTAGTGATAAAGATCTTATGCAGCTTGTGACTTCGCCCACCTCATCTTCGTCTGTTGAAAAGGTTAGTTTACAAATGGTAGATCCAATGAAAATGGGAAAAGTTGTTCAGTACAAAGATGTAATAGAAAAATGGGGCGTCCCGCCCGGAAAACTAGGAGATGTTCTTGCTCTAGCAGGTGATTCATCAGATAATATTCCTGGTGTTCCAGGCATAGGTCCAAAAATTGCAGCAACATTAATCAACGAATATGGAAGTTTAGAAGAATTACTTGGGAACTTGGAATCTATCAAGCAAAAAGGACGGCGAGAAAAACTCATGGAAAATATAGACATGGTAAGAAAGCATGATTTTGTACAACTCCATTATTTTTGTGCATCACTCAGTCTTTGAACTAAAATGCTTTATTTTCATCTTAAAGGCACGTTTATCTCGTGAGCTTGTTGAGCTAGAACGATCAGTTCCAATGCCAATGCAAGACTTGGATCTTCTAAAAATGGAGGCTTTTAATCAATCTCGATTATTGCAATTCTATGAAAAAATGGAATTTTGGGACTTAAAGAAGCGAGTCAAAGAGAGATCTGGCGTGATTCGCAGACCAGATGAAGTCTCAACAAGCAACATGGATCTCTCAAGTGATGACAATGTGGATGGGGTCCCATTTTGAAAACAAATGTGATGCGAGATGAATAGATACATAGGAAATCTTGTTCATAAATACAGTTTTAGAAACTTTAACAATTAACAACAATAAATTTAACTAAAATTTTAATCAAAGTGCAATAAACTGATGCATGATTAATTCACTTTCTTTCCACTTTTACTCAAAGGATCAATATTGGTTGGACTATCAATGAGTGCGAAAATTCGTTCTGCAGCTGCATTCGCTTTGCCTTTATCAGTCGCTCCTTGGGCAGCTGCTGCGGTTCCAGAAAGGCTGCAAAATTTAAAACGAAGAGGGAGCATTTGTATATTAGTTATATACATATTTCAGATAAATACATGATCTTTAGCAAATCACTTACCTAAACAACAATGCAAACATTGAAATCAGAAATGCCCTGAAGGTGTATTTGTCGGGAAACTTATACAATAACCATCCACCCCAATAAAACATTAGTGCCATGCCCCACATTTGAAAGAGTTGACCAGAACCAACTGCCAATCCCTTTTTGAAATTTTCCTTCATAATGTTTTTGCTTTCTCCATTAAGAGCTTCATCATATTCCTTTGCGCGCATTTTTTCGATTGCTAGAGATGCTACTGTGCGAATGTTCAGCAATGATTCAATGACAATTCCTCCAGAAGAATTTTCTTTACCATCTTCCTCGGATTCATCTTCTCCCATGTACATTTTCATTTCCATTATTGCTCCAAATCCCATGGCTGGAAGTACTGCTAATACAAGAAGTGCAAAAGGCCACATATAAAAGAAAGAAAGGATAAGACCAACCAACAGGCTCGAGAGATTCATAAATAATGATCGAATTGGTTCGCCACTGAAAGAATGTACCAATGCTGCATCATCCTGAAGGTTAGATGTAATAGTTCCTATACTTCTTACATCAAAGTAACTTATCTCTTGACGAATAAGAGACGTAAAGGCGGCATCTCGAATACGCTTATTCATCTTCTCTGATGATTTCCCAAAGCCATAAAAACTAAGGCCATTACCAATAATTGCTATTGCCATTATACCAATCCACGCGTAGGAAATTAAGAAAGATTCCTTTCTCATTTGATCAGCAACATCGTCAAGATATTCTTGACATGTTCCAAACGTAGCTCCAAAAAATGCCGGAGGGGCATCTCCTTCACAGGAGAAGACAGGAACATAGAGCACTTCAATCATGAAGGCAAAAACGATCTATCACGGCAAAGGAAGGTAAGTAAGTGAAAATAAGCAAATAAAATTATTAAAACTTGAGAACTTACTCCCCAAGCTGGGAACACGAAGCCTGCTAAAATCGCTCCAAAAGCACCAAGAGATAGATAGACATAATCTCCTTTTGCCATGTTTCTTGCCCTTGCAGAGATAACTTTGACAACTTCTTTATCAACCTCTTCTTTCTCAGTTTCTTTTCCTTTTTTTTCGCCTTTCTTCTCCTTCTTTTGCTTTTCTTTATTAGACTCTTTTTTTGCATCTTTGCGTTTTTCTGAATCCATAGATTGAAGATTCTGTAAACGACGGTACATGCCGTTTGATTTTTTCATGAGCTCTTCGTGACTTCCAATTTCGCGAACTTTACCATCACCAATTACTGCAATGCGATCGGCGTTACGAATAGTAGAAAGACGATGGGCGATTACAACCACAGTGAAGTTCTTAGACATCATAAGATTATCCAAGGCCTCCTGCACTATTTCTTCAGATTCCGAATCCAAAGCAGAAGTAGCTTCATCCAGCAATAGAATAGATGGTTTTTTTATAATTGCGCGAGCAATTGCTATTCGTTGTTTTTGACCACCGGAAATTTGACCTCCTTGCTCTCCAACTTGAGTTTGATATTTATCAGGGAATGACATGATAAAGTCATGTGCATTTGCTTGTTTAGCGGCTTCTTCAATTTCGGCTTGACTGGCATCAGGAAATCCATATTTAATGTTTTCGGCAATAGTGGTAGCAAAAAGTGTAGGTTCTTGTTGAACCAGACCAATTTTATCACGGAGTGATTTCACGTTAATGCTTGGTAAAGGAATACCGTTCATCTCAACAGATCCCGAAAGAGGATCATAAAATCGTTCAATAAGTTGTATGACTGTACTCTTTCCTCCTCCAGATGATCCAACCAAAGCAAGTGTTTCTCCTTCACGAACAGTCAGATTAAGACCATCAAAAATTATGTTATCAGGACGGGAAGGATAGGAAAACTTCACATCCTTGAAAGTCAATAAAGCCTCGCCTTGTCCATCAGTCTTGGAATCTACTACATTCTTTAAAAAACCGTCGGAAACAGGTCGTGGTAGCTCAGTTTTTGCTCTAGTAGAACCTTTATTTTGAGTTTCAACAAGTTGATAGTATTGACTTTTTTTATCCCTCATAAGCTCGTCGTGAGATCCTAATTCAGCGATTTTACCTCCTGCGACAACAGCAATCACATCAGCATCACGAATAGTTGACAGACGGTGTGCAATAACTACAGTTGTTCTATTACTTGACTGAAGGAGTTTATCAAGAGCTGTCTGCACGTGGTGTTCAGACTCACTATCAAGAGCTGATGTTGCTTCATCCAAAAGAAGAATACTGGGATTCTTAATAAGCACTCTAGCAATGGCAACACGTTGCTTTTGTCCACCTGACAATTGCGCTCCTTTATCACCGACTTTAGTATCATATCCATCTGGAAAACTCATAACGAAATCATGTGCGTTTGCCATTTTTGCCGCTTCAACAATTTGTTCCATAGATGCATCAGGAGATCCATATGCTATGTTCTCTTTGATGGAGCACGCAAAAAGTACGGGCTCTTGCGAAACAAGTCCAATATGATTACGAAGCCAATTGACGTTAAGATTCTTAACATCCTCACCATCAATAGTGACTTTTCCCGATAAAGCATCGTAGAAACGTTCAATTAGTTGTATAACTGTTGATTTTCCACCTCCACTGGAACATCAAAAAAGAGTAAGATGTGAACGGGAAGAACTCCAATTAGTCCCACAGCATTTAATATGAATGGAATAAAAATATTTAAACTTACCTTGGTCCTACGAGAGCAACAGTTTTTCCACTTTCAATCTTCAAAGACATTCCATTGAAAATAGATTGTTCAGGTCTAGTTGGATAATGGAAATGAACATCGTGAAATTCGATATCTCCAGAAGTTGAATTAGGTTTTTTTCCTGCGTCTGAGGAAGAATCAATTTCATATTTTGGTAACTGGATCTTCTTTTCTTGGTCTTCCCTATCCTGTTTTGGTTCGACCCCAAGTGAACGTTTGATAGCAGCAACCTAAAAGGACAAAAAGCAGGTGCAAATACAAACAAAGATATCCGTTAAAACGAAAAAAATGGCAAACGAAAATGATTATTTTGACATTAAATGTACTCACAGCAGGATAACATGCTACCCGTGCACCAGCAAAACTTTCAATGGCAATCGAAACTTGTGGAAGAACAGATCCAGCAAAAGTAATACCCATCAAAGCACCAAACACGTCGGATCCAGATTCTCCGCATGTTTGATTCGTAGGAACAGCTCCAGAAGGATCACAGCCTTCCTCCCGTACCGATTTATACAAAAGGTAAGTCCCGTACAAAGTAAGGACTAAGTACGAAAACACGAAAGCAGCCATAAGGGCACCGTTTGCGAGGCCCGCAATAAGTGAACGCGAAGATGCTTCGCGGTAGCATCTTGCAGTTCCTGCTTTAAATTTTGTGATCATGGATTCCACAGCATTCAATGCCAGGATTGTCCGAATGGCAGATGCTGTGGTGTAAACTGTCGATCCAGCATCAGCATAACCTCTCGTAGCAGTGGCTGTCTGACTTTGATTAGCTTTTGTGACAAATAATATACTTAGACTCATGACTGGTAATGCAGCGAGAGTAACTAAAGATGTCCTCCAAGAAACCCAAAAGGCGTATGCAAATCCACCAATGAAAGTCATTGTATACTGGATACCTTCACCTAATTTTCTACCAAGACCTTTTTGATACTTCTTTCCGTTCGAAGAGATTATAGTGGCAACTCTACTAACGTCTTCGATGTCATGATAAGCCATGTCTTGACGTAATAGAGCGTCAAACCAATCTTTCTTCATCGCAATATTCATCTCTGCGGCCATGGTCTCGAAACAAGTGGCTGTTGAAGTCATGAAAACAAATACCAGAGCACCCAACACCATAAATGTGTATGCCATAACTCGAATATTGTCCAAGAACTCTGTACCACTAGCGTCAGCAGAGAGCTCTTCAAATACTTCTGCAAAAAAAAATGCTAATGCTGGAAATGTACAACCAGAGATCAATGCGCTGATAAGTCCACAGAAGCCCAAGATCCTTTGGCGCGGACCAAAACCAAAAGAAAAGACATCCGCAGCGCTGGCGGATGCTTGAGGCTTTTTGTCATCTTTAGATGTACTCTCTGTCTGAGTCGACGCGGCTACACTTTCTATGTCTGTCTCTGCTGCCATAGCAAGTCAAAAAGTGTTCCTGGGTTAGAATTAGTTAACGTCAAGGTTGAAGTTGATTTAGTTGTTCAATCCCAAATTCTGGAAAAGTTTGAAAAAATAAGCCATAGGACAATCCACAAGAATCTTAAGCTTATGTATTAATTACGGTAATTTCTACGAATTAAGTATGTAAGAATCAATATGAGAGACTATTCCTACATAGTTTCAAAGATGTCAACTTCCGTAAGTACTATACTGAAATTCTGAAGTAAAGTTTCATATGAATGTATATAGGGTATAGTAACTATGAAATAAATAAGGGTATCTTTTGAATATCCTGCATCAATAATTCATTCCGAATTCTTTTCTACTCCTCTTGCAATCAACATAGGAATTCCAAGGAAGGAAATTAGGTTTGCCTGAAATATAGGTTCTCATTTTAGGCTCGTCCATGTGGTAAAACATTGGGAAAGCTGTAATTGTACCATATTACTGCCTCTCCGTAATTCATGTAATAAATTAATGATTACAGATTAAAGGCCTAAGATTTATCTAATTAGTGGCACAAAGATATTGCTTTTGTTGTTGTTAGGAAGATTAATCAAAATCGGGTGTGGGCCCCCCTGACCAGGGCGGGCACAATGCCCTTTCCATGAAATGGTTATATTACTGAATGGTCCTTATTTTAGGTTTTTTTAAGCTAGGACTCTACACAAAATGAGTATGTTGATGGATAAATAACATGGTAACCTTCGCTAGCATTGCAATATATACAGCTTTGAATATAAATTTTCCCTAATAGGGTGAAATGGTGTTTTAAATAGAATTTGGTTTCATCTAATCAACTGTTTTAGTTAGATGTAAACATACCAATGATTTAGTTGCATATAAAACAATTATTTAGACATTATATAGGCGTAACTCATAACCTATTGTTCTAATTGAGAGACTCAATCAAGGGCAGTATATCAGAGCTGATAACCCATTGCTACAGGCATACCTCTCAGAAGGTGTAAAAATTGTTATTCAGAATGGAAGTCTACAAATACAGCAGATGTAAATGGCATTATTGGCCATACCAAAACAAACCAGGAAAATATGAATAGGTTGTATGAAACTTGAGATATAAGCAATTCAACCTTTCCTGTAACATAGGTGATTTGCAATCAGGATTCTCCAATCAAAAAGATGTTACAGGAAATGGGCTCTGTTTCCATTGCAAGCAAAGACTCTATTTCAAGTATATCAACACATGATGATAGCAACACCACTTGAACTGGTAAAATACAAAGATTGTGTATATTTAGAGAAACTTAGATGTGGAAATAAATCCAGTACATCAAGCAGTGTCAATAGTTCATTTGATTCCTCAAGTAGTGAAGAAGATCTACTTATAATGAATTTGGGAAGAAGACAGATACGCTTTGCTGAGGAAATGGAAAAACTCATGATAGAAATGAACTATTCCATAAAAAATGGCTTTGAGAAGGATATGGAAAAAAAGTTATGAACAAAATGAAAACTCTTCCAAAATAAGAAAGTCCACTAGACACCAGCAGTAAACTTCATTAGTAGTTATACATGTTAAATGAAATGTAAGGTAAAGATGATAGTTGCACAAGCCACAATGAAATTAGTTATCATGAGAACTTTGAAGACCATCCATTGTCTGGTGTATGAGTGGATTTGTTCCAAGGAAATAAATATAAAACATCTTCCTTTGTTTTACCTTGTCCAAAGTTAGGTATAACAAAACATGCATGAACAAAGGATCTTTCTGAAACTATACAACATTCATGTCAAACATTTTCAAAATAACCTTTTCCACATATGGGGTTACAAAGATCTTGATTGATAGGAATAGGAGTTCAATTTAAGGATCGTATCACAGCGTATTGGCACGGAAGTTGATATTGATTTTGATGTTCAGATTTAAAACCAACCCTTTCAACTTCATTAAACGTCTACCAACTCAACTAGAGATACCTCCTTGAATCAAACACATACAAACTTACTTGATGATTTTAATACCAGTATAGACAATGGTCCCGCACAATATGATAATGAAGAAGAATCACTGGATTCTGAATTCTCAAGTTTAGATTCCTTGCAATCCTCAACATCATCAATCCAAACATGGGAGGAGGACCTATTAGATGACAACATATCCATTATTTCAGACACTATCATATCTGATAATAACATCAATCCAAATGAAGTAGATTCTCAAAAAAAGTCTATATCTGCCAATGAGGTAAACAATGCTTTTGAAACGAGCTCAAATTGTAGCAATTCTTTAGGCAATACCTCTTACATTAGGAACAAATTTGAGGTTTTCAACATAAATAAGCAGTACAACCACGAATGCTGTGCAAAACTCATGTTGAAGGGTGATTTCTCATATCTCTCAATACAAAAAACATTCACTACCAACACAAAGGAAAACAGATCATGGGTATCCTACAGAGTAGCCAATCTGGCGTTCAAAGCCAAACATCAAGTATAAATCATTGATGAAAATAGCTGGGGAGGAAAAAATCTTGAAGAGCTCCAATGCTTTCAAGAAGGTAGGGTGATGGCGATACCGTTCCAAATTTCTGACAATCAAATACTGGGCATAATCTTGATCTAGTATGCTATTACAGCAGGGGATGAAATGCTAGCAAATGGGACCACAAAATCAAAAATAAGATGTGATGCCTACATTGCGGAGGAAATATAAAATAAATGGCTATAAATATTACCTGACATAATAGTCTCAATCGTTGGCGACCTGCAAGAAACTTGGAGTGTGTCCAATTTAGATAACTTTGGTCTCTATAGGAAAGAAATAACAAGTGAAGGCATACTAAACTGGTTCTTCAATTCACATTTCTCAATTGTAAGGAAGGATAGGGATGCAGAAGGCGAACATTATTGGACTAGGAGAGTTCGACAAGGTTCCAGAGGACTTGATCATACCCTCTTACCGGACAATGACTCGCTATTCACTCTTAGAATTGCTCAGGACACTTTGAAGAGAATCTGGGCAATAACCTCTACAACTTAGATCATACTCTTCTTTCATGCACTTTTGACAGGTGGAGCCCAAATGAAAAAACCAAACATAAATCCAAGGCAATTTATAATTTTGATAAAATCTAAAACATACAAATCAAAAATGATTTATCATTTGATGATTCCAAGTTCAAATGTGAAAATCTCTATAAACAAGAAGAACTCTATAATAAAATTCATCAACTAACGGACCCTAATAGCATTCTTTCACAAGAATACAAATCTCAAATAGATCTAAAAATCAACAATCTCATAAAAACTACTTGGGAAACAGGAATAAGGGACAGCCAAAATGGGGAAAATCATAATTTGGTGGACATAATCCCAGAAATGGCGTCCCAGCTTGAGAAAATTTCTTTAGACTTTCGACAACTCATTTTTGATCATATGAGCAGCGACCTCAAATTGATCAATGAGGGAGATGATTCAAACAATGGAAATCAGAGTGCACAAAGGTATATAACACGCTCGCAGTCACTTCCAAAATTAGACTTCTGATAAAAATTGTCAAAAGATACACAAACAAATTAAAAAACATCAACTAGGATATTGATTTCGAAAAAAGACTAAGGCGAACAATCAACAATACAAGCACAATCTACAATACAAGCACAATCTACAAAGAAATCCAACCGCAAACTATTACAAATAATAAGACATCGGAATTGGGAACAAATACAAAAAGTCTAAATTACACGCAATCCAAACCTCCTAGAAGTTTGAATCAAAAAGAACAAAATAAGATGAAGTCTCCTAAGAAAAGTCATCACAAATATAGAAAATAAGATCATCAATTTAATTAATTTTAAGTGTATAAAAGACAAAATAACTGACCTCGTCACATTTATATCAGATGACAAAGAACTATGGCACTCTCACACAGATGCTATAAAGCACTAAAGACCTAAGCAAGACATTCCAACAGACAAAGTGTATGGATCGACACTCAGAACAAAAGGAGGCGACTCAGTAGATGAAATAGATGACAATGACTTATTCATAATAAATAACTTCGCAACAAAAGTATCATGCAAACACCTTCTTACACGAATCTCAAAAGCGGAAGATAAAGAAAGAGTATTTGATATGAAGAAAATTATAGAATCTGCAAAGAATTGGCAAACCAAACTAAAGGAATATAAAAACTGGGCCGGATTTATAAACACTGCAGATACAGGCCAGCTAATACAAATGCCAAAATTCGTGCAAGAATCAGTAAAAAGCCTCAAAAAATTGAAACATCAATTGTCTTAAAAGCAACAAATATATAAACACGACAAGCTTTACAATTGCGAAACGAATAACATGAGCGCACTATCATGCACACTCAAACCAAAAGAGCAGAGTGTCCCCACAGTACATGATCTATATTATGACGTCTCGATCAAGCAATACAGACAGTGTGTCAACATAGCAACGAAGACAAAGCTGGCCACGAAAAATCTGATGGAATAAATAAAATATGCTAATGCCTTCATAATAACTCTTTGTATGCGTTAACAATAAATAAAAATGAATAGAAATAAAGAATGAAAATAAGCAATCTTCTCATTCTAGAGAGAATACGATATTATTATCAGATCAAGTTACACATTATAAGGTAAGGAATTTCATTGAATTCGTCTCTTATTTCAGCTGTATAAACTCCATTTTTCTCTTTGTTGTATCTGCTGATGCATAACATCCACAACCAAGATGTTGATTTTCCTGTCAAGAGAATTATTAAAATGTCATGCACATTTGACCTGTGGACCAATCTCAACGTGGAAATACAAAAATTGTGAAATGTTTGAAAGAATAATTCAATCATCTTCATATCAAAGATGAGAAAAGCACCATTTGTATTAGAATAACTATTTCTGAAGTAATTTGAAGTTGTCCCAATGACAGAATAGAAATATATCATTTTAATCTAAAATTCCGGTACTAGTAATAATTGCTGCATACTCTATTATCCTATGTGACTAGTCAGGGTCTCGAAAGTTCGAACACTAAAAGAGCAAAGCTTGATCTTATCGTTTAAAATTTGTCTTTGATCTTGATGAAGGATGAAGCATTTTAGAATATAAGAAAATAGTATTATCCCATCAAAAGCGTAACTATCTGAACAAAAAATATGGATGTGAATCACATTGTTATTTGTTCTTTTGTATGTCGCTTTTGAAATTTTGAAGTTTCTAAGAAATTATTAGAAATGAAACGATTATAACTCTAAAGTGCCTTATCCAAATATTAGTGTAGATGAATGCTGGTTTTATTTCATCTTTTTGTAAATGGACATAGTTGTAAACTTTGAAATACACCTTTGAAATAAATATGATGAGTAAGAGCGAAAGATATGATCTATCCCATTTGTATCAACTCTGTTTTGGCGAAGTCTATGATCCAAAGATTGGGGAAAATGAATTTGAAAAATCCAGTCCTTTTTACATATACTCTACTCCAAGTGACAATAACAAACCTATTGAGTCTGATGAACAAGATATGAATTTTTCCCAGGGCATAGAGATACACACATCACATACGTTCAGGAATGATATGACCAAAGCTTTAAAAACCTTATTCATTGTTGATAGTGAAGAAAAACAAAAAAGCATTCCGTGTGCTGAAAATTCCAACGTAATTGAATATGTTTGTTTAACCAAAAACAATGCATCCAATGCTGCTCTAGTTTTGAATGATGTTCTTATTCCTTTGATAACATCAATTGACCCCAATACCTCAAGATATATTTCTAGATTCACGTCTACAGTGATTCATGCTAGCCAACAATTTTCGGAGGGAACAAGATTTGAGTTACCACAAATAAAATGCGGATTAACTAGAATTGAAGCAGAAGATTGTGACTCCCTCGATGATTTAGAAATATTTGCTGTACGTTGGTCGAACATTGTGGCCACAATACTTGATAAAGAAATATCTAAAGTGCCAGAAGATGCGAGTCCAGACGCAGAATTAGATTTTTGGAGAAAAAGGAATATAAGGCTTTCTGACCTTCTTGTGCAAATTGAGCATCCAACTGCTAGAGAATGTTTAAAAATGTTGCGATCATCAGGTTCTCCAGTCGTGCCGAAAGTTGAAGAAAAATTTAGCGAACTGAAACGTTTAGCACTCGAGGCAGAAGATAATGCAAAATTTCTGTCGACCCTTGAGAGGAATTTTCAATTAATATCATTGGGTTCTTTATCTGAAATAGCCGAAACAATTCCAAGACTATTTGATTCTATTCGTATGATTTGGATTGTTTCAAGACACTACAATCGCGATGAAAGGATGGCACCACTATTGGAAAAAATTGCTAACCAACTCATCGAAAGGATTAAAAAACATGTTAATATTGAAGCACTGTTCCGAAACGAAATAAGTGATTCAATTTTTGAAGTAGGCATAGCAAGGAAAATTCTTGAGAGCTGGAGAAATATGTACATGGCAGTTAGAGCACAGATTGAAGAGGGAGGTGCAGGTCAGAGACGATGGGAATTTGATAGAGGGAGATTATTTGAGAAAACAGACTATATGGCTGGAGTTTGTTCCGAACTTCTAGCTACACTATCGACTATGGACCAGTTTAACAGATTTTTGGGACCTGAGTTATCCTCTATCACAGGAGAAAATAGTAGTGTTGACGACGTTGTAGAACAAGTTCAAAAATTACCGGAGATTATTGAGAAAGTTAATTACGATATATTTGATCGTGAAAATAGTGATAAATACAGTGAAACTGTGCGGAATTTTCAAAGAAGGGTCCAAGAAATTGAGAGATATGCTGGAATATCAATCGAAAAGGCATTCCAGAAGCTCAGATCTGCATCTCGGGCATTTCAGCTGGTCGAAAATTTCAAAAAAATTGGTTCCCGACCATCAATACATCAAATTATTGAAAAACGTTATTCTGATATTTTGGATCAGTTTGACATAGAACTTGCACAAATAGAGAAAAACTTCCAAAAAAGGAGGCATAATCCACCTAAGATAATATGCTTCAAAAAAATATCTGGCTCAATTTTATGGGCTGAAGCCTTATATCAAAAAGTCAAAAAACCGATTGTTCGGTTTCGGGCCCATCAAGATGGGTTGTTGTCATCTCATTTTGGCAATACTATTAAACATCGATATCTACGATTTGCAAGATTAATTGATGGTTATAAAGACACTTTATATTCCACCTGGCATGGATCAGTAGAGAATATGATATCACAGTCTTTAAACCAGCCAATATTATACCTTTATCAGGATCGAGCAAAGAGTAAAATTAAGTCAGAATCATCTTCGTATGCTTTATGGTTTAATTTTGAATCGAACTTTTCGTCAAAAATCCTGCAGAGCACAGGCGAAGCAAAAATTTTGGCCAAAATTGGCTATAGAGTACCAGATAGTGTGTTAGTGTCAACGTTGCAAGAGAATGTATACCATAAGTAAGTATTCATAACTTTTTTAGTATTGTTGTTTTTGATGTCAATAGCCCAACTTGGTGAATTTACTTCAAAATGAAACAGATACACGATGTCGTTAGATAAAATGACAAAGATATGCAATGAGATAACATCGTCACTTCTACCGATTGAAAAGCAAATCCTCCAAAAGCAGCTGAATGAGCTTGAACATACTTTGAAACCAGCTTTGACTACTTTGAATTGGACGTCTCAAAGAATTTCAGCTTTTGTAATGACGGCAAATCGTGCACTTGAAAAATTTAAGTCAATTAGAACTGAAATTCGTAAACATTCATTGGTCATTGAAAAGGTGGTAGAAAGTATTGAAAAGTCCTGTCTCATTTCAGAAAGTGCATTTTCTACCAAAAATTACTCTTCTCAATCACTCAGTATGTTCTGTGGCACATTTGAAAGCATGGTGAATGAGAACCTAAAGGCTCTCGTAGAACGCTATTCATCTATAAGACCATTACTGGTAAAAGTAGAGATGGTGGTGATGGAGTCGGATAGCGGCTCAGCTGAAAATCTTAAAGAATACTATAGATTTTGGGAGAAGAGAATTTATAATGCGATTGCAAAAATGATAGTGCGATCGATATCTACATTTGCAAATATGTTCACATTATGTTCTTCAACTAAACCATTATGTAAGATTGATGTTGTTTTGCATCAAGGGGACTTCATTCTTACGCCTTCATTTGAACAAATATATATGTCAATTAACAAATGTATAAGAGCCATTCCCGAATCAGCAAAACGATTTGTGCGGTGGATGAAAGAGTCGTGCATTGAGTCACCGGCTCAACTACAGTCGGATGGGGTTAACGAGAGCATTTTTCGATATACATTTTATGAAGATATTGCAGAAAGTGCCATAGTGTCTAATGCTTTGATTCGATTTAATTATACCTTGCATAATTGCTACATGAGAATCGATGAATATACATCATTTTGGCATCACTTCGAAAGTGTGACAAATTTATGGGACCCAAGAAGACAAGCTTATATGGAACAGCTTCTAGAGCAGAATTGCTCCTTGCAATCGTTGAGAGAGCGTATTGAAAATTTGATACGCTTACAGACTTGCTTTAGCTGTTTTGATTCTGAAGCAAATCTAAACCAATTACATTCACTTAGAGCATCTACTCAAGGAATATTTGAACTTGATTCATCGGAGATTAACGCATCGTTTTGTGAACAAATCAAAGTTTGGAACGAAGACTTTGGACATATTCTTCATATTCTATCAAAGAAAAAAATGGATGCATTCATGCTAAAAATTCAAAGTCTGAAAAAGGATTTTGACTTACAGCCAAGATCTCTTGAGGAACTTAAATTGATTTTGAATGCTGTAAAGGAGACGAAGAATATAAATATGAGGATGGAAGTAGAATATCGTGACATACAGGAGAGATACGAAACTCTTGAGCATTTTTCTAGTATTGTTCCAAAAGAAGAATTTGAAAGTGCGTTATCACTGAATGATCTCTGGAATGAAATAATATACAAAGGTAAAGAGCTAGATTTCAAACTTTTAAAGATCAAAAATAAATATAGTAACACAACAAAGGACGAGAGCGAAAATTTGAGCATCATAGTAAATACACTGAATGGAGATGTTAAGAGGGCATTTGGTCAAGAATCATCTAACTTTGACCTTGAAAGAAATTTCAAGCAAATATCAGAGTGGTCAGAAAAGGTACTAGGTTTACAAACCAAGATTTATGCATTGAACGATACAGAAGAGTTATTAGGGTTGGAAGTAACAACCTATCCTTATCTATGTGGAGTTGAAACAGAACTTCAAACGTTTCGAGCAATCTTGGATGTTCATCAGAAGTTTCGAGACTTCGTGATGAAGCAATATACAAAACATCTGATAGATTTTGAAGCAAGAGAAGCAGAAAGATTTATTCAAGGAATTGAACGAGAATATCTTTCTCTCAAAAAATGTGAATCAACAGAAAAATATTATGAAGCACTTCAAAAAAATATTGAGGACTTCAAGATATACATACCTCTTATTACATCTTTACAAAATGAAGCGATAAAGCCTCGTCATTGGGAAAAACTTTCAATTGCAACAAGAAAAAATATCGACAGTTCGGGATTGACTCTTAAAACGATATTTTCCCTAGAATTGCATAACATTTCAGAAAAAGTAGAAACCATTATAGAGCAAGCGAAGAAAGAGTTCGTAGGATAATGAGTTCCTGTATGATGTCGCAAGGATACTGATTATACACTAAAGATACCAATATAATGAAGCCTACTGGTAAGCTTGATAGAATTATTTCATGCAAAAAACATGCTCTGAAGAAACTAATTCATTTGATTTCTTCGATGGTATGACAATTGAAATAGCGCATGATGTTTTTAGATGAGCGAGTACATTGCTTAGTTTATTGCAATTAAATAAAAGAAGAGAAATGCCTTAAAGATACTCTGCGGCCTAGTCTGTTAGATTCTTATCGCTTAAATTCACATTTTAATCCTTACAATGCACTAATTCTCTCCATACTTATCGCGAAATGTTGATATGCCCTCTCCACTTTTCATGCAAGCAGCACTGACCCCAGACTTCCAATTCTTATCATGTTTTCGAACATATTTATCTTGCTTTATCATAGCTTTAGTTTTAGCTCGAGCAGCCTTTGCTTCCTCGGCTTCCTTTTGTTCTTTCTGTTCCATTAATAATCTTGCTTTCTGTTTTTCCGACAATTGAGCAGGTTTAACTGTACAAGAATTTGAAGCAGGGGGTTTTTCTTTAATCAGAATACCTTCAGGAGTTTTTTTCTCGTCTGTAAAGCTTCGAATTTTTGAGTTAGATGAAGACGATGTAGATGTGTTGGTGGAACTAGGATTCAAAATTTTTAAAGCATTTTCTAACTCTAGCATTGAGCTTTTCATCTGCTTTAGGCTTATCACTGTACTCTCTGCAATTCTAAGGTATCTGGAACCATCTTCATCATTGACTTTTTGAAAACCTATTGCTTCGAGGTAGGATATGGATGCTGGACATGGAAGAAGTTTCTTCTCAACTTTTTCATTTGACAGGCGAAGTTGCCTATATTTTAGGTCATTACATTTCACAGGATCTGCAAGATTTTTAACAACAACCTTGAGAAGTTTAATCTAGAAACAGAAATTTGGTGGTGGCAGAAACTATGAGACAAAGTGACCAACTCGACGTAAAACAGAATGAACACTCAATTCACTTACGCAGTCTGCTTTTTGTTCTGATGTCGCAGTTATTGAATTATCTAACAGTAAATCTTGTAGGTGCATTCCAGAGCTATTACCATGAGATGACATGATGATAAAACTCCTTTCGGGTGGGCGAAGTGAAGTTGGTCTTGGATTGTTCTCGAAGTTTCTTTTTGGAAGAGGATAAAATTGAGAAGAATTTCATGACGCGTATGGACAGAGTACGAATTGAACACGTACTTAGCACCGAAACAAATTATGACTTTTCATAATTGAACGTATTATACTGTACTACCCCAATATATTTTGGGTTTTCTTTTTTTAACTTGCTTGAAAGGGTTTGCATCTCTAGTTTTTCAATGAACACAACCTTCAACCAGTTTTCAAATATTC